>Ga0207012_1008_pt2 | contig 27108 bp, 23 predicted proteins | sample Alteio_BWMinCont_80_FD_153471 | JGI IMG/M metagenome (GOLD analysis project Ga0207012, IMG submission 153471) | Enriched cells from forest soil in Barre Woods Harvard Forest LTER site, Petersham, Massachusetts, United States -... | ecosystem: Environmental > Terrestrial > Soil > Temperate forest >...
ATGCCGAAGCAGATTCCTCAAAATGAATTAGATGTGATACTAAACACTATCTCTCGTTTTCCCGAAGGCATTGCCCTTGGAAAACTCATAGGTATTTTAAAGAGCTCGATTTCCCGCCGGAAGATCCAATATCGGCTAGCTTTTCTGGTTAAAAAAGGTGATTTACAAGCCATAGGAAATGCGCGTGCTCGATCATATCGGTTGCCATTAAACAATGAACCATTATCCAGAAAGGTTCATAAGGATGATTCTATTCCATTGTCATCAATTTCTGAAAACATTCAAAATCAAATAAGTCAGTCTGTTGTTATGAGAACACCGGTTGGTTACAATAGACATTTTCTTGATGAGTATCGACCAAATACCACACGTTATCTTTCTGAATCTATCTGTCAACGACTTTTTAATCTGGGAAGAACGGACGGAGAAAGGTCTGCAGGTACTTATGCACGAGAAATTTTTAATCGTTTACTTATCGACCTGTCGTGGAATTCGAGTCGATTAGAAGGAAATACCTATTCACTCCTAGAAACGGAACGATTGTTAGAATTAAGCGAAGCTGCAGATGGAAAAAATCTAGAGGAAACTCAAATGATTTTAAATCATAAAGCAGCTATAGAGTTTCTTGTGGATTCTGCTGAGATGATTGGTATCAACCGATCAACAATTCTTAATATACACGCCCTTCTTTCCGATAATTTACTCGCGGACCCTACAGCATGTGGTCGGGTGCGATCGAAATCTATAGGAATTGCCAAATCGGTATACCATCCTCTAGTTTTGCCGCATGTTGTTAATGAGTGTTTTGAGCAAGTGATTGATACTGCCAAAGCAATTCACGACCCCTTTGAACAATCATTTTTTCTCATGGTACATATCCCATATCTACAACCATTTGAAGATGTGAATAAACGTGTTTCTCGGCTTGTTGCTAATATACCATTAATTCGTTTAAATTTAGCTCCACTATCATTTATGGATGTCCCTCAAAAAACATATATTAATGGTCTCTTGGCTGTCTATGAGTTAAATTGCGTTGATTTGTTACGAGATGTATTCATATGGGCGTATGAACGTTCTTGTGCTTTATATTCAGCGACTCGTCAGACTCTTGGAGAGCCAGATCCATTCCGATTGCGTTATAGAAATATTATTTTAGATACGGTTGCTCATGTCGTTCGGGAAAAAATGAATAAGAAAGACGCCGTAGAGGCCATTAAAACCAAAGCTAAAGAATTCTTGCCACAAGAAGATCAGTCAAAATTTATAGAAAAAAGTGAAATTGAGCTGAGAGGATTACATGAAGGTAATATTGCTCGTTACCGTTTACGCCCTTTTGAATACGATGAGTGGCATAAAACTTGGAACTAGATTAATAAACTAGTGTTACTCAGTTATGCAGGGTCGGCCGATCAGTGAGTTTATTTCCTGAATAATTAATTGATAAATACGCAAAAAAGATTCCAAGAGATTGTTACTGTTTTCAGGTAGCCAAACACAACATTCACCGTATTTTAATCTCATTAAGTTCGAATAGTCTTTGCCTTCTATGGAAATAATAGACGACATTTCTTTTAAAACACCCAAATCGTCCTGTTGAATAGAGGAGAGTCTTTGAAAATCTTTTACGGCTATGTCCCAAAGATATGCTAAATCATGACCCTTCCACCCATTCCTAGGACATTCTCTACCTTTAACTTTGATTAATGACTTAAGTAACAATTCAAATGAAATTTGAAAGAGTATTAGCGCACTACGTAAATATTCAGGTGTGATATAGAAAGAATTATCTTTTTTTTGAAGTGGCGATCCATTTTTATCTAAAGCAGGGAGATTCATCAATCGATATGCTGCCGAAAAATGAGTCCTGCCGTCTGCTATGAAAAAGGCAGGATCTCCTTGAAGATTTTTAGGAAAAGTAAGCAACTTAAACATTAAATTATCAACAAGTTTAATGGTATATAACGGGAGTCCAGAGGGCCGCTTGGCCCTTTGGTGGGGGTTTTTAGGGGGCAAAGCCCCCTAAATGGAGGTGGAGAGAATTGAACTCTCGTCCTGAGCAAACTCTATAGAGACATCTACATGCTTAGTGTCCTGAATAAGACTAGGTGATTATGCAGGATACGCCATTATCGCCTAGCTGCTTCGTTTAATCTTGAAGGGAGATTCCTGGAAGCGTCGGAAGCTCGATTCATACCAAGTCATTAACGATAGGTCTTGAAAGCCTTGGTCCACTTTCAAGTTATCGCGCTACTTAATCTATTAGGATTAAGCAACTGCTTCTAGTGCTACAGGAGCAAAAGAAGGGCGAACTACTTTCGAGTTTGCATTTATTGTTTTGTCGGCTTTTTAGGAGGCCAGCCAACGTCCTCCGCATGCAGTCAATACTTTGTTTCCCAGTCGAAACCGTGACACCCCCTTATAGGGCTCCGTACTCATTATAGCAGGTATGTAATAAAAGAGCTAGAGGGAATTCTCTGTAGTAGAGACTTTGTATTTATCATACTCGCAAATTACTTAAAATCTCCACATACAACAATAAAGTCTATTTCATCCTGATTTCCTGCTTTCTGCAGATCCTTGGTTAGTGTGTATCCAATCTTTTTGCTTCCTATATGTGGCACGGACTTTAGTCCGTGGTTATTTTCATATTTTGTTTTCGAGATGAATAGGGTTTGGTGAGGCAAGACCACGGACTAAAGTCCGTGCCACAGATGGTAGCCAAGGGGATTTGGGCAAGACCACGGACTAAAGTCCGTGCCACAGATGGTAGCCAAGGGGATTGGGCAAGACCACGGACTAAAGTCCGTGCCACAGATGGTAGCCAAGGGGATTTGGGCAAGACCACGGACTAAAGTCCGTGCCACAGATGATGGCAAAGGGATTTGGGCAAAAAAAAAGCGCATCAACTAGGTTGATGCGCTTTTGACAATTTCTGTCTGGTAAGACTACCAGCTGTTGTTGTCACGGTTACGGAATCCGCCGCTTTTTGCGCCGCCGCCGAATCCGCCGCCGTTGCCGCCGCCGAATCCACCACCGCCGCCGCCGCCGAATCCACCACGTGATTCTCTACGTTCACCAGCAGGACGCTCGGTGCGTTCTTGTGCTAGACTTACGCGCATATTGCGATCGAGATGTAATTTTTCGTTGAGGCCTTGAATAGCAGCAGCTGCTTCGTCAGCTGTTTCCATTTCAACAAAGCCAAAGCCTTTTGATCTGCCGGTGTGATCAGTAATGATTTTAACTGAAACAACTTTTCCGAAAGCTTCAAATACAGGTTTTAGGGATTCTTCGGTAGCTTTCCATGATAAGTTTCCGACAAATAATTTTTTCTTCATATAAATTCTCCAAGTTTGGATAAAAGGTTAACATGTACAAATTGTTTGTGAAGCTTTGAACTATTCATTGTCTTGAGCCGTCACCTTGCACCTTAGCTCAATGCTAGTTGCTTAGAGCAGGGGCATGTTAGCCTATGCAGGAAACAACTTTTGAAGGCACAATGTATATCAAGGGAAATAAACAAGAGTTTTTGATCAGAACAACTGATAAACCGAAGATTAAATCCAAACAAGGCCTCAAATCGGAGTTATTTCGAACTCCTCAACTGAAGACAACTGTCTGTGCCTAAGCACTTTTAAATAGGTCAACCTCACTTAGATTTGTACATTAGCTTCATTATCGTGTATTTCCCATTTACTGTCTAGCAAAATTTTACACAATTTTTGAATCATTAAGTAAATTAAGCTTTAGCAGTAGCACGGGCAGCTAAACGCATTTTTGTGCGGCTTGCTTTATTGAGTTTGAACACACCTTTTTTCACGCCTTTATCCATTAAGCTGTAAACAACGCTCAATTGTTCTTGAATTGTTGCTGCATTGCCTGCTGGAAGAATTTCGTCAAAACGGCGGATAGCACTTCTTACAGTCGATTTAAATGCTTTGTTACGAAGTCTACTTTTTTCGCTTTGTAGATCTCTTTTTAGCGGTGTAGGACGTTTTACTTTTGCTTTTATTTCTGTTTCTTTATTGGCCATTTTTCCTCTAGAGGTTGGTTGTTTTGTTGAATATAATACTGGTAGGCACTAGTATATAGGAAGTCAGCACAATTTACAACAGAAATTATCTTATGCATATAGTCACTCAAGAATCCAAGTCCTTATTAGAAGTATTAGCTTCTCTTTCCCCAGAAAGTTCTAAAACAACGTTGCGTTCCTGGCTTAAGGATGGGCGCATCACGGTTGATGGACAGATAGTTAAGCAAGGAAATGTGGTGGTTGAGAAAGGGCAAAAAGTAGCGCTTGGAGCGAAAGTCCAATTGATGGGTGGAGGGATTCAGATTATCTATGAGGATAAGCATTTCGTTGCGATTGAGAAACCACAGGGATTGCTCAGTGTAGCGACAGCGTTTGAAAAGGGAGACACAGCCCATGGAATACTCAAAAAGTATTACCATCCTAGAAAAGTGTATGTCGTTCATCGCCTTGACCAGGATACTTCTGGTGTGATGCTCTTTGCTTTATCGGAAGAAGGGTATGAAGGATTAAAGAAATTATTCGAAGTTCATTCGATTGAACGCTCCTATTGCGCTGTCGTTGAAAAACGACTCGATCCCCCCTCCGGTACTTGGGAATCTCATTTATATGAAGATAGTCAGTATGTCGTTCATTCTACCGATGATCCCACTTTTGGCCGGATTGCCATCACCCACTATTCGACTAGAAAATCAACTCCTCGGTACAGTTTGCTGGATCTTAAACTAGAAACCGGAAGAAAAAATCAAATTCGGGTTCACTGCAATGATCATGGTCATCCTGTTGTGGGTGATAAAAAATATGGAGCATCATCTGATCCGATTCATCGTCTCTGTTTGCATGCACAGCTCATTGCGTTTAAACATCCAGTCACACATAAAGAAATGCGATTTGAGTCGCCGCCTCCACCCTCATTCGAACGATTGGTAGGAGGAACACATGCATAGTAACCTCATTTGGAGAGCCTTTTTATGTGTCCTATTCATGATTACTTTATGGTATAGTGGCGTCGCTGTTTATCGCTACTATTCGTACATTCGACTCGATGAGCAGACGTTTGCTTCATCCGTGGAATGGCGTGTGAAGGAATTAGCTGGTGATGAGTATATTCTTGCTGCCGCTTATAGTTATCAAGTCGATCATGAACCCTATTCTGGCCACTATGATTGGGTGGATGATATTTACCGCAATGAATATGCTGCCGAACAGCAATTACAGGAATTTTCTTCGCAGAAATGGAGAGTCTGGGTAGATTCAAATTCTCCTAGTTACTCCTCTTTACAAAAAAATATTCCTTTCAAAGAATGTATTTCAGCCATGGTCCTTTGGGGAATTCTCCTCTATTTTTTGTGGTTGGGGTATTACATTGCAAAATTCAAAACATAAGAGGCAGTTGATATGATCGATCCCATTGTGATTGGCAATGATTTAGAGCAAGGTGACCGTTTACAAGCGACATTTTTTCCCGACCAGGGAATGAACTTAGTTAGTTTAAAGAAAGGGGACCTTGAAGTCATCGATCAATCTACCCGTGAGCAATTCGAAGAACGGTTTGCAGGATTAGGGGCATTAATTGGTCCTCACTTCCACCGAAGACACCCCTCTGCACTTCCAAAAATCAAAGATGAATCGTTATTTCCACATATTGCACGTGTCAAAGCAAAAGGAATTGCCGATCCTTTCTCGCATGGGATTGCGCGTTACGCCCCGTGGAAAGCGATATCAACTCCCAATAGTATTTTAGCGACTCTAACCGGCAAAGATACTTGGAATGGTGTTTCTTTGGCAGAGTTAGAAGGGCAAAATTTTACGATGCATTATAAGGCAACAATCACAAATAAAGGTATGGAAATAGCTTTAGATGTGGTGAGTGATGCCGATTCTTTGGTAGGGATTCACTATTATTACCACCTCCCTCAAGGAATAGGCAAAGTGATCAGTCACGTAGCTTCTGAGTATATGAATCAAAGAGTACGTCAATCGATTCCCAAGGAATGGGGAATGGATAGTCAAAATAAACTTATCTTTGATTTGAATCAGGAAGCTGACTACACCTTTTATCCATTCCCACAACCCTGTCAAGGAGTCATTACTCTTGATGCTGGAGCGTATCAGTTGGTTACAACCTATACATGTCCTTCTCAAGAGAATGGATGGCAGCTTTATCACCCGAAAGGGGCTTCTTTTGTGTGTATCGAACCGGTGAGTTCTCAGGATCCTCGCCATCCCAATCTGACTGTTAGCTCATTAAAGATCAGCCTAGAAATTAAAGGATGAATTCTGAACGCTGAAGGATGAAATTAGAAAAAAACTTGTGACACCTCTAAAGTCCGTGCCACAAATACATTCTATTACTTTACAGCTACAAGTGACTCATTACGCTGTGAGTATCGAGTCAGCATCCATGCAGAACTCAATGCCAACGCAAACCATGCCCAACGCACACCTTTCCCGATATCAAACGATTGGAATTCCTGTGAAAGGTTTCCGATCAAAATGATTCCCAATAAGATAGGAGCGACATAACGCAAGCAGATTGCATAGAAATTTAATTGGTTTCCATTCATCCATACTGGATCAGATTTGATTTGTTTTGATGCGTACTGGAATACAACAATCAGAGCAAGACCTCCGATCAACATGTTCGTGCCCATCACCATTGGAACTAATGCATCGATAACATGTGAGGCATTTCCCATACAGAACAATAAAGCCATTACTGTGATCGCAGCAATTGTCAATGTGACAGCTTTTTTACGTGATGTGCGGAACTCGATTTCAACGTTACCTGCAATGCTTTCTACAATTGAAAAGACGCCTGTGATCCCTGCAATAAAAATACAGAAGAAAAAGATCACGCCAATCCACTGACCTAAGATAGGTCCAAAAACTTTAAATATTTGTGGAAATACGACGAATCCGATTTCAAAGCTAGAGTCTGATGTCAAAATCGACTCAAAAGGGATCCCTTGGACATGACTGATATGAGCTAGGCAGCCAAAAATTGCAGCTCCAGAAACAAATGAAACAGCGAAATCACCTAAGGCAACATACATCATGGCTCTTGGAACGTTCATTGTCTGTCCAGTGTGGCGAGAGTATCCAACGATAATTCCCAAGCCTAATGAAAGGCTAAAGAACAGTTGTCCAAAAACGTCTCTCCACAAGCTAGGGTCGAGCAATTTCGAGAAATCGGGTTTTAAGTAATAGGCCCAGCCATCTATTCCACCAGGAAGGAAACTGACTACAATCGCAAAAATTGTCATGATAGCCGCCAATAGAGGCATGAAAATGGAGCAAATTTTTTCGATTCCATCTCTCACATTGCGCGCCAAAACGAACCAGGTTGCAACAGCGACTGCTAGTGTCGAAACGAAAATAGGGATGGAGAGGTGTCCGAACTCGGAGATCCCCGGAGTCGATTGTAAAAATGTATCTACAAAAAACGTTTTTGAATCAGCTGGGATAGCGTTGACAGCTGAAAAATAGGTGTAAGCAACGGAATAGCCTGTCAAAACAATGTAAAATCCCCCAATCGATAGGCAAGCGATTACAGCCAACCAACCTAGCACCTTTCCCAAACTTCCCCAAACATTTCCATAGGCTTTCACGAGAGGGGCCTTCATTTTATAACCAATAACGCCTTCCAGAATAAGCAAAGGTATTCCTAACACAAAAAGTGCTAAACAGTAAGGAATCAGAAAAGCACCACCCCCATTTTTATATGTCTGTGCACTAAAACTGAGGATGTTAGCAAAACCAACTGCTGAACCGATCAAGGACCAAACAAACCCTGCCTGACTTTTCCACGTGGAATTGGAGGCGTCTTGATTATTTGACATAATAATACCTTTTAAAACCGTTTAAATAAAAAATCATATCATGTTCCCTCTATTTCGTCAATTAAATAGCAAGAGCGCTTTTTCTATCAAAAACTGGACAAAATATAAAATATTGATTAAATCTATGTTAATCATAACCCGGAGAAGTTGAATGAATAAAGTAATCATGACTGTTGCAGCTCTATGCACGATCTTCAGTTTTCAAGTATCGCATGTTGCAGCCGAAGCGCCAGCAAAATACCAAGCCAAAAATTTTGATCAGTTGATTGGACATGTAACAGGTCTGGATGATGCCCTACTCCAAATGCATTTTAAGTTGTATCAGGGATATGTGACGAATAGCAATGCAGTTTTAGAGAAGTTGCAAGCGCTTTCTGATGCCGGACAAAATCGAACACCTGAATTTGCTGGACTTAAGCGAATCCTCGGTTGGGAATTAGACGGAATGTTTCTTCATGAATACTACTTTGAAAACCTTGGGGGAAAGACACCACTAAGTTCGAATGATCTCTTGCATGAAAAAATTCAACAAGATTTTGGCTCTTACGATAAGTGGAAAGCTGATTTTATCGCTACAGGTTTAATGAGAGGGATTGGGTGGGTCGTGCTCTACGTTGATCCAAAAAATGGACGCCTCATCAATGAATGGATTAATGAACATGATGTAGGTCATCTAGCTGGAGGAACACCGTTGTTGATTATGGATGTTTTTGAGCATGCTTATATTACCGAATTCGGACTCGATAGAGGGAAATACATCAATGTGTTTTTTGATAATATCAACTGGGAAGTAGTTTCCAAACGTTTTGCCGATACTCCCAAGAAGGAATTAAAGCTGATTAGCCATTAATCCCTACGGTTTGCGTTAGCACGTGAAATTTAGCTAAAACATCTTCCAAGCCGGTCTTTGTATTGTAGGAATACGGTGAAATGGTAAGAGCTGGCCGTGTTTTTTAACTTTGCCCATCTATGATACTATAAAGGCGATGCTCTCTGTGGCTTTGCGGTGAGGGGCTGTTAGGACATCCCTCACCTCTTCTAATGAAATGTGTTTAACATCAAAGCTATCTTGAATTTGGCTTAGAAGTTGCTCTTGCATATCTTCAGATGATTCGAAGTAATTTTTCAATCGACATAAAAAATCGTCATGCGAACGCTTTTCACGGTAGGAAGGAATTTTTGCAGGCAACTGAAGATATTGCATATTTTCTGACTGGAAATCCCATAATAAAGAGCTATGGTGCAACCATCGACCCTTGCATAGGTATTGAGCGTTTCCTCCAAACTTATGCTTTCCAATCACATAGTCATTTTCTATTAATTGCATATTTAAATGAGGAAATGCCTGTTTATAAAAGGAAGCTGTCCATTGATGAAGGTTGCAAGGACAACAACTCACCCCACTATCATCAGCGTTACAGATCCAGGTGATGAAATAAGTTTGTGAATCGATGAAAACAGTCCCTCCTCCACTAAACCGTCGGATGACGGGCACCGGAGATTTCTCGAGTAGTTGTTGGTTTAAAAGCAACTCTGGCTTCCCTGAGATGCCCATAACGATAGCGTGAGGGCTTCCGTGGTTAATGAGGCACCAATTTCGTTTGTCGGCACGTAGCAATGCCTCTTCGAGTTGGAGTTGTTCAAAGATTGGAAGGTTTTTAACTTGGACTAAATGAAGGGGGGTTGTTTTAGCAAGAAGGGCAGCTGTCATCAGAGTCACACTCCTCGGAAGAACTCACTAGGCTTACATGATTACCATGGGAACGCATGATGGCGATCATCAAGACTGAAATATCTGCTGGAGACACTCCAGAGATACGAGAAGCTTGTCCTAAGTTTTGTGGGTTTGCTTTGCATAGTTTTTGTCTCGCTTCTGCGCGCAATCCCTGTACCGTTGCAAAATCAAAATCATCAGGAACGCGGATGTTTTCAACGTGGGAGAGACGTGTGACCTCTCCTTTCTGCCGTTCGATATAACCTGCGTATTTAGCTGTTAGTTCAATCTGTAGATTGATATCTTGGCCATAATCTCGCAAAACATCTGGATAAAGCTCTAACAGAGAGCTGTAGGAGTATTCAGGTCGACAAAGAAGCTGCATTAAAGAAGAACCCTTGCCGTTGATTTGCTTAAATACTTTATGCAAACGGGATGTTTCCTCTTCTAGGACACGCTCTTTGTGCAGTAAACGGTCAAAACGCGTTTGATCGATCAATCCAAGTTCATACCCATATCTTCTCAGGCGTAAGTCTGCATTATCTTGTCGGAGCAATAAACGGTGCTCGGCCCGGCTCGTAAACATGCGATAGGGTTCATCAAGCTGTTTCGTGATTAAATCGTCGATCATCACCCCGATATAGGCTTCGGAGCGTTTTAGGATGAAAGGAGCTCTTCCTAATACTTTATTGGCAGCGTTAATGCCCGCCATTAAACCTTGTGCAGCCGCTTCTTCATATCCAGAAGTTCCATTGATTTGTCCGGCAAAAAAGAGCCCTTCAACTGTTTTACATTCCAATGAGGGATACATTTGCCCACTGACAACGTAATCATATTCAATGGCGTAAGCAGGACGCATGATTTCGGCATTTCGTAAAGCAGGAATACTGTGGATCACCTGGAACTGGACATCAAAAGGGAGTGAGGATGAGATTCCATTGACATAGATCTCTTCTGTTTGCAGTCCTTCTGGTTCCAAAAAGATTTGATGACGCTCTTTATCGCTAAAGCGCATGACCTTATCTTCAATAGAAGGGCAATATCTAGGACCAATCCCTCGAATTTTCCCTGAGTACATGGGGGAACGATGGATGTTGGCTAAGATGACATCTTTGGTTTGTTGAGTGGTATAGGTAATGTAGCAGGAGACTTGTGGAAGCCGTTGGATTTTCTCGTCATCAAACGAGAAGCGAATTCCAGGTTCACCAGGCTGCTCTTCGGTCAAACTAAAATCGATTGAACGACGATTAACGCGAGGCGGAGTTCCTGTTTTAAGACGCCCGAGTGTCAGTCCGAGTTTTTCAAGACTTGCAGATAGGCCTATCGACGGCTGGTCTCCAGCCCTTCCACCTGAATAATTGGTTTCACCAATGTGCAACAGACCACGTAAGAATGTTCCAGATGAGATCACTACAGTTTTTGTATGGTAGAGGATCCCTTCTTTGGTGGAAACTCCGACGATCTTTCCAGATTCAACTAACAGATCTTCGATAGTCCCTTGCTTGACATCAAGATTTGCCGTTTTTTCCAGTCGATGTTTCATATCGTACTGATAAGCGACTTTATCTGCTTGTGCGCGTGGCGCCCAGACGGCTGGGCCCTTTGTTGCATTGAGCATCCGGAATTGAATGCCGGTGGCATCGATAGCTTTCCCCATTTCGCCGCCGAGGGCATCGATTTCTCGGACCATATGTCCTTTAGCGATTCCCCCTATAGCAGGGTTGCAGCTCATCTTGGCGATGGTATCTAAGGACATTGTCAACAGAAGTGTACGTAATCCCATACGTGCAGCAGCCAGTGCAGCTTCGCAGCCTGCATGACCTGCACCCATGATAATGACATCATAGTCGACGGGATATTTCCACATGTTTCAAGTCCTTAGATCTAGATCTTATGATCTATTTTGTCTTATGACGGTCACGTCGGCTGCGTTTTTTTCGCTTATGTTTCGCGATTTTGCAGCGTCTCTTCTTTTTCACTGAAGACATAGTCTCTCCATTAAGTAATTCAATTTCAATTGTCCTAATAAATGAGCGATTCTATCTGATGGCCGATAAAATGTAAATAGATAAATCATCATGAGTGAGTGATTGAAGGTTAAAAGGATCTTTTGCATCCCTCTCACTAGACTTCTTGCAAAATTTAAAAGTTTTAAAGGGTTCGGAAATTTTTCATCCATATAGCTGAAAATGCACGGACTTTAGTCCGTGGTCGTGCCTACCCAACCCATTAGCTACCATTTGTGGCACAGACTTTAGTCCGTGGTCGTGCCTTACTCAATCCTTTTAGATTCCAATCATATTTGTTTTTCCATGACGGACAGTTGAAGCTGCCAATTGAGCCAGTTTTAGATCTTGAAACGACGTATCTAAAGTCAGATTTACACAAAATGTAAAGGGTTGTAGAGGCACGACCACGGACTAAAGTCCGTGCCACAGATTATAGCTAGATGGGTTTGGTGAGGCACGACCACGGACTAAAGTCCGTGCCACAACAGAAAGACTTTGTCTTGAGCGCAGATTCAGTCTACAATTGCGATGACTAGGCGTTTTCCTTATGACTTTGTTCGAGACTTGCTCTGATTTTTTCTCGTTGGATCTGTTGTTCGAAGGATAAAGGCCCTTGTGAACCGGCATGTTTAGATTCTATCATTTCAGGCTGTGAACTAGCTTCTTTATTATCATTAGAAGTAATTTTGCTAGATATGAATCCAGCAAGAGCGCCAATCAATGCTCCGATCGCTCCTCCAATGAGCGCTCCAAGTAATGTTCCAGCTCCTGGAATAAAGGTCCCGATTACTCCTCCTATGGCAGCCCCTAGAACAGCTCCAAGCAGTGCTCCACCCCCAATAGCTCGTTTAAGAGCTAGACTTTGGTCTTTACTTGAGGCTGAAATAGAGGCGGAAACTGTTTGAGAAGAAGCGAGGGATTTGGGGGCGATTGGTCCCTTGGGGATCCCACTACCGGAAGATTTTACTTTAGCATCATTATCGACTTTGCTATCGGACCCGAAATAATATTTCGACATACCATCTGGCATACCATGAATACTCATAATTTCCTCCTTTAGTTAAGGCTGTTATAAACGGCCTCAACATCTTCTTGTTGATTTTTTAACAATTCGTCATTTTTTGATCGTTCGAGTGCTTCTTTTAAGAAAATCTTTGCTTCTTCTTTTTTTCCTATAAGTACCATTAAGTTAGCAGCATTGATGTAGGCTTTTAAGTCTTTGGTTTCTAAATTTGCAGCCAACATAAAAGAAACAATTGCATCGACATAGTTTTGATTTTGCTCTTCAGCAGAGGCTAATGCGTACCAGAATTCTGGGACAGAAGGTGTGATTACCGTCAGCAAGAAGAAAATATCAGAGGCATCGGGATAGAGTTTTTCTTCGTAGGCTGCCAATCCCTCTTTATAGATATCCAGTTGTTCTTGATGGCTAAATAGCTGAGGTCTCTGTGGTTGATCATTTTCCACCGGTTGAGAACCCGCTATTGATTTGTTCTTCTCATTGACGTCCTCTTCTAATTTTTCAATTCCCAGAAATTGTAGAAAAGTATGACCAAATTGAGTTTTAAAATCCTTATTAGCCACTAATTTTTTGACTATATTCTCAATTTCCGTGAGTCTCTCTACACTGATCCACTTGTCGTGATTTTGTAGGTATAAAACGGCATTTTCGATTCTTTTTCTTAATATTTCAATTTTGGAAAAGATTTCTTTGTGTATTCTTTCTGCATAAGTTTTATCGTTTTCGAGTGTTCGGTCTACTCTTCTTTCCACAGAGATTTGGACCATCGAATCTACTATTGCTAACACTAGAGCATTAGCAGTGGATTCATTAGTTGGGGTTTTAATACTCATGATATTTAACCTCTTTGTGTTTGTTTGTTAATTATCAATATCTGTCTATTACAATTATAATATTTATTTTATAATTGTAAATTGTTTTTTTGTAAATTATTGTTTTATAGCAAGTTTTTAAAGGATAAGGGGATCGTTAAATTTGAAAAAGGCTTGTTTCGATTAAAAATTTCTTTTACTATTGAGGAAAGATAGAGGAAAATGGAAGACGAAGCACGCTACGAGAGAAATTTAGAGAAATTTGCTCAATTTAATCGATTGGAGGCTTACCGTCTTGATCGAGTCGACTGTTCCCAGTTAAATTTCTGCTATACCACTGAAAATGAGCTGAATTTAGTCGATACACAGGAAGGGAAGCCCCATTATTTTTACTTGCAAGAAGGAGCCTATTGGGAGGCTGAACAGTGGGCCCGCATTCCCCCTCTTACTGAAATCAACACACTTTTTGTTTATGGACTTGGGTTAGGCTATTATTATGTCCCATTAAAGAAATGGTTAAAAGAGAATCGAAAGCACCAGCTCATCTTTATAGAGGAAGATCCCCGTGTAGTTAAGAGGTTTTTGGAAACGGAGCTTGCGACTGAATTATTGAATCATCCTCAAGTCTATATTAGACTCTTCCCTTGCTTATTGGAAAGAGATCGACTCCCCATGATGGAGTTTTGGGGAAAATTCCGCAATGAAAGTACGGAATTGGCAGTGCAGTTCCTTGAGGCCGATTATCATGTTTCGGCACTGCAGTCGTATTTTTCGAATCACTTTGAACTTTTTGATGCTTTTGCTATGCAGTGGCCGTTAAATATTGCTCAAGTGAAATATTGGCTTTCTGGTTATGTTGAGCAAATTTCCCTTCCAACGTATCGCAATTATTATGCGAATCTTCCCTACCTTTCTGAGGCAATACCCGCTACAAATACGGCAGGAGGGTTGCATGATATCCCTGTTGTATTATGTGGGGCAGGTCCGTCGATGGGAAAGCAAATGTCTCAACTCCGAGTTCTAAAGGATCGTGCGATCATCGTCGCTGCAGGTTCTGGAATGAATGCCCTTTCGCGAGAGAATGTTATTCCCCATATTGGAGGAGGGATTGATCCCTGGCCAGTGCAGGAAAGTCGATTATTGACCAGCTATGGTTTTAATGTCCCCACTTTTTATCAAGGAACCCATTATTATAAGGCTTTGAAGTTGTTGCATGGACCACGTCTTCATGTAATCAGTATAAAAAGTACAGGTGTGATTAACTGGTTTGAAAATGAACTTGGGATTGCGCATGATCGAGGAGTTCAAGTGGGAATTAGCACCTCTAATTTTCTATTAGATGTGGGTCGTTTGTTAGAGTCGAACCCCATCGTGATGGCAGGAATGGATTTAGCTTATACAAACGATGCTCGATATACAGGAAGTGTAGCAGCTCATCCTACCGACCATAAAAATGTTTCTAAGCAGTTGACGAGTAAGTCAGATCATCTTTTACAGGTTCCTGGCGTCGACGGGCAAGAGGTGAGTATCAAATTTCCGTGGTTTTTGGAAGCCATGTATATCGTATCTTTAAAGCAGGAACATCCCGCTACTCATATAGTGAATGCCACTGAAGGGGGAATGCTGATTCCAACAATTCCTAATATGACTCTTGCTTCAGCAACTGAGACCTATTTTCATGAATTTAGAGATATGGAAGGGTGGCTTCATGGCATTATCCAGAATGGGGATCAAAATCGTGTGAAAGCTACCCGGATTCAATCTGCTATGACGAAATGGGAAGAAAGCTTACGACGTAGTGTGGGGTATTTGGAGTTACTGTTGGAGGATTTACAGGAGAATTTGAAGAGAGTGCAAAAAGGGGAACAGCTCCCTTATGGACCATATAGTGGCCGTGCTAGTCTTTGGCAAGTTGAGTTAAGTCAAGAAGTCGTATACGAACAGTTTTTGCTCATTAATGAAAAGCTCTATGATGTACTTAAAAGACCCAAGCTCATTCAGATACAGAAATTGACGAACAATGAAATCCGTCGACAGAAAATGTTGCATCATTATGAAATTGGACGATGTAAGTTGTTGCTGAAATTTACCAAGCGTCATTTAAAATACCTCTGCGATGGGGTCAAAAAGTACGAGCGTATTCAAGCCGGTTTAGCGAAGATTGTTCCAAATCCGCTGCAGATCGACAAGAACAGGTTTGAGGCTTCTAATTACTTGGTGAACGGGAAATTGCAGGTTAATGAACCCACATTGGATGTGAAGATAGCGGCAGATTTTCAACTTCAATATATCCCGAAAAATCTCTATGCAAATAAAAAACAACCGATACCTGAAGCATTGATTGGGCATATTTCAGGAATTCGTGAAGGGCAGACCCTATACTTTTATCCCGATGGAAAGATCAAAGCTGAGGCATTTTTTAAAGAAGGTGTTTTGCATGGACCTTGGTCCTTTTTTGGAGAAAATGGACAGCTTTTAGCTAAAAGTTGGTATGTCAATGGGGAGAAGCAAGGGTATTGCGATTATTACTATCGTGGGGGCCAGCTGTATAGTCGAAAAGGGTATCGGGATGGAAAAGCTCAGGGGTGTCATGAATACTATTACCCAAATGGATTTCTCAAGGCTCATGAAAATTATCTTAATGGAGAGTTGGATGGAATTGTCCAACTCTATTATTCTAATGGACAATGTAAAAGGGAATTGGGCTTCAAGAAAGGTAAACAGCATGGTTATGAACGTGTTTGGAATGAATCAGGAAAGAGATTAGTCGAAGTGTTGTACGAAGAGGGACATTCTGTTAGTATATTAGGATGAAGATGCAGATTACAGATAAAATTTTTCAGAAAAATCTTGAGCAGTGGTCTAAGACATGTCCTAAGCAGGCGTTTATGTTGCCCTATGTCAATTGCAGTGCTTTAAGAGATTGTGCGACTCAACGCGGAGAAGCCAATCTCGAGTATGTTGGCACAACCCATCAGAATAAATCATTAAGTAAAAAGGGGAAGACAAAAACTTCCGTTTCTTCTTTTGTATATCATGCAGAGAGTGGGGCTGTTCAGGAGGCTCATGCCTGGTTTCAATCACTTTCGCTCCATAAAATGCCGATGATATGCATTTATGGGGTAGGTTTAGGTTATTATTACGATGCCGTGATCGATTGGTTAAAGCGGGATCGCAGTCGTCGTGTGATCTTCTTTGAGGACGATTTGGCAGTGATTCACAAGCTATTTGAGACTGAACGTGGGTATAAAATCATCAACGACCCTCAAGTCCAACTGCTTTATTTTGATGATTTGGAAAAAGAAGAGTCGGTTTTGTCGACGTTTTATTGGAATGTGGCAATGAAGCGATTTGTCGTTTCGGCATTAAATAGCTATGAGCAGAGTAAAAAGGACGTTTTTTCAGATTTGCGTCATAAGATTTCGTATGATATCGCCATGAAAAATGCCCTAGTAGAAGAATATGTCGGTTATGGAACAGGATTTTACCTCAATTTTTATGAAAATTTACTTTGTCTTCCCGATTCGTATTTAGGGAATAAGTTATTCAATAAGTTTCATCAAGTGCCTGCGATTATTTGTGGGGCCGGACCTTCACTGACCAAACATTTTTCTCAGCTTCAGAAGTTGCTCGATCATGCAGTTGTGTTTGCGGGGGGATCAGCAATTAATGCTTTGAATAAGGCAGGATTTAATCCCCATTTTGGAGTCAGCATCGACCCTAATCCTACTCAGCTCGAACGAATTCGTTCTAATAAATGTTATGAAGTCCCTTTTTTCTATCGCAATCGGATTTATCATGATGCATTGAAAGCGATTCGAGGTCCACGCCTCTATATTACAGGGTCAGGGGGATACGACACCGCTGAATATTTTGAGAAGAAATTCAAAATCAATGATGAATTCCTCGATGAAGGACATAATGTGATCAATTTCTGTGTGGAGATTGCGCATCGGATGGGGTGTGGCCCCATCATTTTCGTTGGAATGGATCTAGCGCTTACTGGGATGCAGACATATGCCCCAGGTATTGTGGAAAATACTGCGGTGAAGGAATCCCCGATTGTCGATGTTGTCAGTGAGGAAAAACAACTTGTTCCCAGAAAGGATATCTATGGGAAGCCCATCAATACACTGTGGAAATGGATTGCAGAATCGGAGTGGATTGGGAAATATGCGAAGGATCATCCGTTGCTAAAGATGATTAATTGTACTGAAGGAGGGATCGGCTTTCCGAACGTCCCTAATATGCCTTTAGCAGAAGTCATCCCACAATATTTATCCCAACAGTATGAGCTGAAAAATCGCATCCATGGAGAAATTCAAAATGCTGCTATGCCTCAGGTGACCCTTCCAAAGCTTTCCAAAGGAATGAAAGATTTACAGAAAAGTTTAAAGAAGACGATTGGACATTTAGATATTTTACTTGAGGAATCACACACCATTCTTGATAGGTTAAAAAGTGGTTCTAAAGATATATCTCAATCAGGTAAAGCTGCCTTAGCCGAGATTGAACTTGTTGAAGAGGATGGATATAAGTATGTGGTCGATATTTTCAACATAGTCTATAGCTGTATGTTAAGTGGTAAGGCACATGAAATTTATAGAAGGAATTATTCCGAATCAAAACGGATGCTTAAAAAACTACCCTTTACAATCAACAAATATGTTTTCCTGCGCGATGTGGCCAGGTTAAATATTGAAATTATTTCGCGTGCTTTCCGAGAACATAAGCGGTTTGAGGAAGAAAATCCTGTTAAACAAAATCCAATTGCCCATACTTCACCTCCACAAATGAAGGAAGAACCTGTTCCAAAGAATTTTAATCCTGTGATGATTCCAGAACGTCCTGTGGATAAATTTGAAGTGTCTCCAGAATACTGTTTACGCGTTTTTTATGATAAAAAATGGAAGCTCTCTGAATGCTATGTAGAAAAAGATGGACGACCAGATGGTCAATATCGTTTGTATTATCCCAATGGAACATACAAGGAGGAGTGTTATTATAAAGAGGGTCATTTACATGGACCCTCATCATTCTGGAATGAAGATGGACAGCTTTTAGCTAAAAGTTGGTTCGTAAACGGACATCAAGAAGGAAAAAGCTATTGGTTTTATCCAGATGGCGCCATTTATGCTCTTCAAAATTATCAAAAAAATCTGCAACATGGCACCCAAGAATTTTATAATTCTGATGGTTCTCTCAAATATCTTTTGAAATATGATCACGGTCGCATTTTAGAGCAAGCAGAACGAACAATTTAAACTGATTCTTTTCGTTGCAATTAAATACCTTTATAAGGTATACCTATACTAGGTGTAATAGAGTATATTCAGAGCGTAAAATTTACATGATTGATTCATTTATTGACGAAGATGCTGAGAAACTTTTCCGATTCGGAAAAGTAAATCATCGTAAGGGATGGGCAAAAATAGCTCCAGTTCTAAAACGAAAATTGGATATGCTGGATTATGCAAAAGAGTTAATAGATCTCTTGAGTCCACCTAGCAATCGTTTAGAGAAACTCCACGGAGATCTCGAGGGATTTTATAGCATACGAATTAACGACCAGTGGCGAGTGATTTTTAAATGGCATTCGCAGCCTTACAGTGTTGCAGTCGTAGACTATCATTAAACAAGGAGTTTAAAGATGCATAGAAGACGTAAACCCACTTCACCAGGAGAAATCCTTCTTGAAGAATTTATCAGACCTCTTGGAATTACCCAGAAATTGCTTGCAGATCACATAGGGTGTGATTACAAGGTGATCAATAGAATTATTAATGAGCATGCAAACTTAACCCCTGATGTGGCAATAAAATTATCTATGGCATTTGAAACTACGCCAGATTTTTGGTTAAATGCTCAGATGGCTATGGACTTATGGAAGCTCAATAAAAAGAAACATAAAGTTTCCTCACTAATTTCTCATTGTAAAGCAGTATAATAGCCCACAGTTAGGGTGTTAATTTTGTATAAAAATGAGCGTTTTTTTGGAGTGCAGTGACAAGTTACATACGCATCAAACGCTTGTTAGACCCATGCGTATGTGACAAGTCACCGCACTCCAAATTATCCTACTATTTTTCACAGATTATTTTCTTATTCTAATATATATGGGATTGACAACTATATTTCTCTGTTATAGATTCCTGCCTTAACAAATTTTTAGACATCCGAAAGTGGCTGTTTAATATTATCTCGACTGGAAAATAGAAATATAGGTTTAAAATGATTCTTTCTAGCATAGCAACAGGCATGACAACTAAAGTAAAAGACTTTTTTTTGAAGCCATTGCCCACTCAAGAGCAATTATCAAAGAGAGATTGGAATATTCGAAACATTGCTTTAGCTGCCATTGCAGTGATTGCTCTTGGGTTTGCAGCAAGTTTCATTTTTGGCTCTTCAGCATCAGGTCCTTCCACGTTTAAGATTCTTGCCAGTGTAATAGTGGCTGCTATTGCAATCATTTTTGCAATGAAGAAGGGCAATGAAAACACCTCCCCTGTTGTAGTCAATGTAAGTGCTAGTCCTGGTCAACCTGTACCTCCTCCGCAACCTCCTATGCAAGATGAAGAAGTTATAGTAGATCCTTCACAGGAAGGGGCTATAGATGAAAATGATTTTACTGAGCCCATGATAGATCAAACTCCTGAAGCAGTTTCTGATTCTGAAGAAATTACTCCTGCTGTAGATGAGGTACAAGATGACCTTGTTATTCGAGGAGAAGATGAAGATGGACAAGGTGATGTTGAAGTTGAAAATTTTGAAAATGGATCGATTCCACCACCACCTCCTGATGACGCAGAATCTGAGGCACTCTTTATTGATCCTAGCAAAGAATTACCTCCTATCTCTCCACCTCCTCCTAAAATACTAGCAAAGACATTTATAACATTTGAAGTAGGAGATAACACAACCTATCCACGAAGTGGGCAGGAAGTGGGCTCTCCTGGTTATCATGAATTATGGGGAAGAGATGTTGTAGAAGTGGAAAAAAAAGATTCGTCCTTTTGTGGGTTAAGCGATTCATTTGAAGGTTTTGATCTTAAAAGTCCTAATGTTGTTGAATATAAACCACAGGGCAAAAAACTAGCCGATTTTGATATTGATAGTGACCCCATATTAGGAGGTGCGGTGACAGGTCTAAGGGGATTCAGCGAGAGATCCTCATCGTTTGTACCACCTCCACCCCCTGATCTCGAAGATGAGACCTAAATTAAAGCCTGGCTACAAAACCACGGACTAAAGAGGTGATTCCTCGATTCCCGAATCGGCCCTCCGGGCCTCTATACTTTTTTTGGTCGACCCAGGGTTCCACCCTGGGCTAACACATGTAGGCCCTCCGGGCCATTAATACATTTGCTATGGCCCGGAGGGCCTTCATGTAATAGCCCAGGGTGGAACCCTGGGTCGATCAAAAAAACATAGAGGCCCGGAAGGCCGATTCGGAAATTATCTCTTTAGTCAGTGGTTGGAGGTTTATTAGTTGGGGACGTGTTCGTATTTTTGCAGCTTGCTTCTTAAGGAGCTCACGCTAATCCCTAGTGCTTGGGCAGCCTTTGTGCGATTGTTGTGCTTGGCTTGAAGAGTTTCGATGATCAATTGCTTCTCGACGTCTTGTAACGTCATTCCTTGGGGAAAGCTTACCATTGAATTGTTCTGTTGGGTGATCTGTGCTTGAGCGTGCTGTTCAATGAGGAGGTGGGCGGGTGTGATTTCTTTGCCCATATCCATCACGACAGCACGTTCAATGATATTGGCCAGTTCGCGGATATTGCCTGGCCAATTGTAGTTGAGGAGTATTTCACGCGACTTATCATTGAGGGTTTTGGGCTCGCGATGGTTCTCGGTTGCCACTTTCTCCAAAAAATACTCGGCTAAGGGGATGATGTCTTCCTTGCGTTCACGCAGGGGAGGAAGATAGATAGGGATAACATCGAGTCGGTAATAAAGGTCTTCGCGGAGAAGTTTTTGAGCGATGGCTTCCTTCATATTTCGATTCGATGTTGAGATCAATCTAACATCGACCTTGATTGGTTTTGCTCCTCCAACACGTTCAAATTCATGTTCTTGCACCACTCTGAGTAGTTTGGATTGCAGAGAGGTGGGGGTCTCAGTGATCTCGTCGAGTAGAAGTGTTCCAGTGTTTGCGAGTTCAAACCGACCTAGTCGTCGCGCATTAGCCCCTGTGAATGCCCCTTTTTCGTGACCAAAAAATTCCGATTCGATCAGTGTTTCTGGAATTGCCGCACAGTTTACCTTAATGAAAGGGCGATTGGCCCGTTGAGAGTGGTGGTGAATGGCATGAGCGATCACCTCTTTTCCTGTTCCAGATTCTCCATGAATGAAGACGCTTGCGTTACTTTGAGCTACATTGATCACTTCTTTCATGATTCGTTTCATTGAGGGGCTTTCGGCGATGATAGGATGTGAAGAGCGATTTCCGATGGAAAGTTGTTGTCTAAGATACTGATTCTCTTGTAGTAGAGAATAGTGCGCTTGAGCTTTTTCGATGATGACTTCGATTGTGTCGGGTGAAAAGGGTTTGATTAGGTAGTCAAAAGCGCCAAGTCTCATTGTTTCGACTGCATTTTCGATGCTACCGAATCCTGTCACGACGACGACAAGTGTATGAGGGGAGAGCTCTTTAATTTTCTTTAGGACTTCTATTCCTGTAAGGTCAGGGAGCTGCATATCGGTGATGACAAGATCAAATGAATGATCCTTGAACATAGCAATTGCTTTTTGTCCATTTTGTGCAGTAAAAACATCAAATTTTTTCCGAAGTAACGCCTCAGAAAGGAAATCGCGAATGAGAAGTTCATCATCGACGATAAGAATTTTTTCAATACTCATGATATCCTCACGGGGAGTTTAATTAAGAATGTAGAGCCATTTCCAGGAAGAGAAGTGACCTCGATAGTTCCTCCATGAGCGTGTATGATTTTTTGGGTTTCGCAGAGTCCGATTCCATTTCCATTTGGTTTGGTTGTGAAGAAGGGGGTAAAGAGCTTTGCGATATTTTCGTTTGGAATCCCAATGCCCGTATCGGTGATTGAAATGAAGATATGAGAGGGATCTTTTTGGATTTTGATCGTAATTATTCCCTGATTTTTCATTGCTTGTGTTGCATTTAGAATGATGTTGAGTAGAGCGGATTTAAACAGAATGTAGTCGAGTAGCAGATGGATCTGTTCTGGAGGTAGTTCGACATTGATATGGATATGTTGTTGAGTGATGTTGGAATCGGCGAGGAGAAGCTGTTGGAGATCATTGAGGAGTTTGTTAAGATTGGTTTTTTCAAAGTGAGGGTGCAGAGGACGAGCAAATAGGAGAATTTGACTCACCAAATGATTAAGGTTATCGGTCCCTTCGATGATTTGTTCTACCATCCGTTGTTGGTGAGGAGAATGAGCGAGATCGTGCTTGAGTAGGGAAGCAAAACCGGTGATTCCCCCTAATACATTGCGGATTTCATGTGCGACATAAGCCGTTGATTCTCCTAGTTGTTTCATCCGGTCACTATGAGGTGTACCTGAATGATCCGTTTCAACTTGGTGATCGGAGATTGTATCTATTTCTTGATGGTCGTTCATCTATCTGCCCTACCCCTATAAACCATACAGTATTTGGTAATGAATTTTTTGAGCAAGAATTAAAGAAGAAATTAATCTATATTTGGCAGTTCAAGATGCTAAAGTGATGGGTAGTGAAATTCATATTGCGTAAAAAATAGCGGTGTGTAATAATCCCCATTTTATCATCAAGAAAATTATCATCTTGGTAAAATTCTGCATTAGGAGAACAAATGGCTCGTTATACAGGCAATAAAAATCGTATTGCACGACGTTTCGGAATCAATATTTTTGGCCGAGCACGCAACCCGCTACTTCACAAGCCAAACCCCCCTGGGGTTCACGGCGCGCGTCGTCGCAAGAAGTCTGATTTCGGACTTCAATTAGAAGAAAAACAAAAGCTTAAAGCTGTTTATGGCATGTTGAGCGAGAAGCAATTGGTCGGGTACTATAAAAAGGCTCTATGTAAGACAGGTAACACTGCCCAGCATTTGGCTGAAATGCTCGAATGTCGTTTAGATACAGTTGTTTACCGTTTGAAATTTGCAAGCACAATCTTTGGTGCTCAGCAGTTAGTTTCTCATGGACATATCCTCGTTGACGGAAAGAAAGTGGACCGCCGCTCCTTCCAAGTGAAGCCTGGTATGACGATTTCGATTAAAGAGAAATCTCGCAACATGAAAGCGATTATTGCATCACTTGATTCAGGGACTCGTGAAACACCTGAGTACTTATCATTGAATCGCGATCAGTTTTCTGGTCAATTGACATCTCCTCCAGCTCAAGAGCAAATGCCTTGGCCGATCGAGATCAATCTCCCAGGAATCTGCGACTTCCTCGCCCACACAGTCTAAGAAACTTAAGGCTGAGTCTAATCTATAAAGGCTGAATGTGAAAGTTGGTATTCAATTTTCACATTCAGCCTTTTTTATTTAGTGGCAAACGAAAAGGCAATTCATCGCAAAGACGCTAAGTGCCGCAAAGATACGCAAAGAGCAACAACAATTCAACACAAAGAAACGAAGACACAAAGAGAAGACTATTTTACCAAAGAGAACACAGAGAGAAATGCAAGCTAGTCAACTAAAAAGATGAGGTGAAAACTAACCATCCGAGATTTGGCAGTTCAATCATACGCAAATGATCTAAATAAAATTCTACAGAACCTGCGCATGATTGAACTGCCAAATCTCGGATGAGATCTTATCCTTTTTCCTGCTTTTCGTTGCCATCACCCTATCGAGAGGGAAAGAACCCTAAGAGGAACCTTTCCCTCTCGATAGGGTGATGGCAACGAAAAGCAGGAAAAAGGATATTTTTTTAATTTTCTCTCAGTCGACTATCTGCAGCTTGCATTTCTCTCTGTGGCCTCTGTGGTAAAATTGTCTTCTCTTTGTGTTGAATTGTTTTTTTGCTCTTTGCGTATCTTTGCGGCACTTAGCGTCTTTGCGATGAATTGCCTTTTTTGTTAGTTTTTAGATAGGCAAGGGCTAGGGGAACAATAAAGATTAATCCACTGAGGCTCAATCGAATAATCTGACTGCTTAATGGTTGTAGATAATTGACATACTCACCGATGAGAATGCCATAGGGGGTGAATGAGCCCCATAGAAGTTGATCCGTGATGATGACCACGATTGCGGAGAGGCAAGAAACCACAGCTACAACTCCTGCTATCTGTTTCCATTCCCCTAAATTTGACGTATTGTGTCCAGAAAGGTCTTTAGATAAAACCCTCCAAAGCCAAAAGCAATTAAACCAAGCACTGATGCTAGTCGCAAAGGCGATGCTTGCGGCTCCCATATCAAAACCAGCCACTAAGATGGTGTTGAGTCCGATATTAAGCGCCATAGAAGCGGCTGAAGCCATCGAAGGTGTTCGGTAGTTTCCTTTCGCGTAAAAGGCAGGGGCCAGCACTAAAATCAGGGCCATGGGGATTAATCCCGCTGTGTAACCCCATAAACATTCGGTAGTGCCGATGACAGAAAGATTGGAGAAATCTCCATGTCCGTAAATGAGAGCAATGCAGGCATCTCCCATGATAAATAATGCCACTGTGATGGGGATCATTAGAATTAAAGTTCGACTCACTGCATAATCTAGAAACTTTGAAAATTGGTCGAATTGTTCACCTTTGATGGCACGTGCCAGCGGTGGAAGTAGTGCTCCTGAGAGGGCAACCCCAAAAAGGGCTAAGGGAAGCTGTTGTAGACGGATTGCATACCAAAGGAGTGCTGGCCCCTGATCATCGGCCCAACGAGCGAATACGGCGTCGAGTGCATTATTGATTTGAGCTGCCGCGACCCCAATGATTCCTAGAGCGAGGGGTGCTGCTAGTCTGTAGACATCAGTAGAAAATAATTTAATTCCTTTAAAAAAATGGGTCACTCCATAGTCGATGAGAATTTTATATGTTTTAGGAAGGGTGAGTGCCCATTGGGCAAAGCAGGCGAGGATGATGAATAGTGATAACCCTGACATCGCATTGAAGGAAGAAAGATTGCGCGTGCAAATCACTCCGACGATCCAGATGACATTGAAGGCAATAGGAGCAGCACTTGGAATAAAATAACTTTTTTCACACTGTAGAAGGGAGGCATTGATTCCAAAGAGACAAATAAAAAGAAGGCTGGGCATCATCAACAAAGTGAACCAGGCAATTTCAGCATTACCGGTACTGAAAAAATCTATGCTTAAGAGTCCGCCAAGAATGAGCATTGTGACTATAATGATGGTGCTGAGCAAAGCTGTTAGAGAGAGGGAAAGATCACAATAAAATCGACCTGCCCGCTGAGAAGAATCTTTGCGCAAATGCTCTAGATGAGGAATGAGTGCTGTTTGCATTGCCCCTTCACCTAATACGCGTCGAAGGAGGTGTGCGAAGCGGAATGCGACGAGTAAGGCAGCCACAGTACTTTGCGTGCCGAAAGCATAGGCCATGCTCATATCGCGTAACATTCCCGTGACACGGCTAAGCATCGTGCCAGAAAAGAAACGGGTAGCAGAATGAAGAATTGTTTTTGCGGTATCTGTCATGGATGTAGGGTAACAATGATCAAGATAAATATCGATCAAAATCATTTGTGGTACCTATTTGTGGCACGGACTTTAGTCCGTGGTCGGTTTAACCTATCCTTAAAGGGCTTGTTGAATCCAACCATGGATTAAAGTCCGTGCCACAGATGGTAGCTAATGGGATTGGGAAGGCAAAACCACGGACTAAAGTCCGTGCCACAGATGGTAGCTAATGGGATTGGGAAGGCAAAACCACGGACTAAAGTCCGTGCCACAAATAGGTACCACAAGTTCTTTTTTCTAATTTCAATCTTTAAAATCTAAATAAGTATCGAGGCGGTTTAGCCATCCCTTTAACCAGCGTTGCTCGTTCCTCTCGATAGGAGAATTGGCAACGCGGTTTGTCAATATTTCCTTAGCAGCTTTCACAAAATCACTTACAGTTGTTTGATTGCCTTGGGGAATCGCAATCAGTACTTGAAGAAGTCCCCACCCTTGCCCTTTGTATGTCTCCCGGCTAGCTGTCCCCTCTCCCTTGAAGTTCAGGTAGTCGATCAATGCATAAAGACCATTGGGATTATTGAATAATCGATAAAATTTAACAGAAACCTGTTCTTTTTGATCAACAGGAAGATGAAATAACATATTAGGAAGAGATTGTTCGAGTCGTTCAGCCATAAAAAGGGCTTGCCATTTTCGAGTTTCGAAGAGAAATTCGCGCAGTTCTTTCATTTTAACTGTTTGGATATCTTGATAGAACTGATCGCGTGATTGCCAGGGGCAACTCTCACTTTTGGCAACCCATTCAGGAATAGTGATTTTATGCTTTTCTAGATAAATAAGAAGGGAAGGGAAGGTTTGTTTAAATACGAGTTCTTGATTAGAAGGATACCAAATAAAGTGGCCGATCCCTAAAGAAGCAAAATCTTCACCTTGATTCCATACTGTAAGATTTTCCTTTTTCTTCGACCCTTCATTTTGCCAAATTTTATCCGCAACAGTCTGGGCTTGATTTTCAAAAGGATTCACTGTTTTTCCTGGTAACCGAGCCCTTGGAATAACGGATAATACAGAATTCGCAAAAAAG
>Ga0207012_1056_pt1 | contig 26021 bp, 17 predicted proteins | sample Alteio_BWMinCont_80_FD_153471 | JGI IMG/M metagenome (GOLD analysis project Ga0207012, IMG submission 153471) | Enriched cells from forest soil in Barre Woods Harvard Forest LTER site, Petersham, Massachusetts, United States -... | ecosystem: Environmental > Terrestrial > Soil > Temperate forest >...
ACAAAGCGGTGACAAGTCACCGCACTCCAAATTCATTCGTACTCAAAATCGCATGTACAAAACATTTTACGGAGGGGCTGCGCCGATGTATACTGTCAAGTTGTTGCCGGAGAGGACAATATTAGCACCACCAGGAAGTATCGGACTTAAAGTACCGGTGGTTGGGCTAATCTGTGTCGTGAATGTTGTAGGCGGACTCGTCGAATATGTCCCTGTATTGTACTGAATCGTCATCGTCATAGATGAGCCCGATGCCGTACCCATGGGACCGCCCGAGGTAGGCACAGTCGCACCATTAAAAGTCACCGTTGTGACTCCTGGTGGGTATAGAGAAAAACTCACATTGTAAATGGTCGAATCACTTAAAATATTGGGAATCGTAGAATTGGTCATATCTCCAAGCGTGATATTGACATTAGCTGCGGAGTTAGATACTTGGGTATCATCGACCGTAATAGTTCCATCAATACCCAGAAAATCATCATAGGGAGCTGTGTAATAATATAGATAAGGAGTTTCCACAAGACCTTGATGGAGAACCTGTGAATAGAAATTAAACCAGGGACCCGTACATAGATTAGTATTGCTTCCAAAATAGTTAGCCACTTGACTTTGCAGCCATGCCTTTGTAAGAGGATTAGTTGGAGTCCCAATGGTGGTCGGAGGGGGAAGCAAGCCCACGCTGAATGCACAAGAGAAAATTTGCCAAACTGCTTTTATTGTATCTGTTGTAGCTGGAGCGGTAATACTCCAAAGAGGGGCATTATTTGTCGGATTTACATAATCAGTATAGGAACCTGAAAAAAATGGCGCGATAGTTTGAGGGGGTTGGAAAGTGACTACACCCCCTGCCCACCGACCACTATTGATGTTAAATACAAAATTACCAGATCCATCGACCTGTCCGGTTGCAGTACCTGAATTTGCCCCTGCATTTGAGAGGTCGAGAGTAATCGTATTATTTGCTCCGCTAGCATTGTAGTAGGCTGCAGGAGGTGGACTGTTATTCGTCCAGAGAGAAGTGAACCACTGGCACGTTGAATTTGGATTTGCAGTCAGGTAGTTGTTCGGGAACAACGGAGTGTTTTCCGTTGGTTTTAATGCTCCTGAATTGGCAGAGGCGATCCTTAAATTAACGGATGAGCCTCCAATAGGTATGTAACTGGTGTAGAGAGTGCTCCAGGTATTAGCACCAGATCCGGGCAAAGTTGCTAGAGTATTTTGGTAGGTGGAGAAAACATCCTGCCTTGAAAAAGAAGGAGAGAGCCCAGTATAACTAGTTGTGGGTAGAGAGTTAGCTTGATAGTTGATGTAGAAAGAGAGTGGGAGACAATAATAATCGACCATTGTAGAGTTCATGACCAATTGCCAAAATGGGGTTATAGCATTTGTTACGAGAGTTACGGTATACTCAACCTTATCATAGAGGGTATAATACGTATTATCTGTTGTTGAGAAACTATCGTCCATTGAAGTAATGGTATTTGTATTTGGGTTGACTAGCCAATTGATTGGATTGATAAGTGAAAAATAGATTCTTGATCCAATCTGAATGAGATTTGACGGAATATAGAGAGTGTAAAAATTATCTACAGTACTGGGAAAGCTAGAGAGTGCGTAGGAATAAAATGATGAATAGTATGAGGCTGCATTTCCTGGAGTAGGCACAGTAGTGATCTGAGATCCGAGCATACGTCCAGAAGCATCTGCTGTAAACTGCAGCACATTCGCACCCGCATTTGTTTGTACCAAAATGTAAATTTGACTGTCGGTAATCGGCTGCTCTACTCCATTCACAACAGCACTTGTTGTGCCATTATAGATCGTGATTGGGAGATAACCATATACGAGATCTGGTGTAGGAGGAGTGGGAGGTGTGACTCCCCCACATGAGACATCTCCAGGAAGAAGATTTTGATTAAGAACTGTCGGTGAAGGACTTCCCACTGCAGGAAGCGTACTCAATACATAGGTGAGAGCACTACATGTCTGGCTAGGTCCAGGAGGTGGTACATACCCAAATGCAGCGATCAGTGAATTGATTTTAGCTAAATCCCAAACGATTAAAACAGATTTGTTATTATAGGTAGGATTGGTCAAGAGTTTGGACACAAGCCCTGCAGCGTCATCCGCTGAATAGGTATTGATGGGTTGTTTAATCGATTTCGATGTAGGAGTAGCCGTTTGCAGAGCGGCAGGACCCGAGACCTGTACGGAAGCTTTAGCGGCAAAAATCACATTAGGTAGAGTAAATCCTTGTGAAGTAAGGGAAGAGAAGTAGTTGGGAAGAAGGCTTGCGCGCTGTATCCCCGTTGGAGAGAGGTTATATGTGTTATCCACCTCTGCATATCCGATAATAATGACCTGTTGCGGTTGTGAAAAAAGATAAGTAGGAAAGGGAACTAAAATCAGACTTAAGAGTAGATATAAAGCACGTAATAACATAAATTCTCTCCATTTTGTTTAAACACTTACAATAGATTGAGGTCAGGCCTGACTCCAATCCTTTGAACCATGCCTAGAATTCTAATCCAACCGACACATGAATTCCGTATAAGGTGAGATGTTCTTCATCTGTTGGCAATACAAATTCAGCACCATGTTTGAAGGCATACTGATCGCTAAAGTAGAGATAGTCTGCTCCGAAATCAATTGAATATTTTTTGATCACAGAACATTCATCCGCACAGTATCCCCATTTAAGACCAGCAATCAAATCGGCATTCCAGCGTATTCCTTGAGTTTGTCTATGAAGTGAATCTCGAAGGACTGATAGAAAAGTCTCATTCTGATGAACGTTAAACCATCCATAGAGGAGAGAACCGGCGGCTTCCCCATAAAGAGTTAGACCATAACCCAAATTAAGAGAAGGGGTAAGGCCGATTCTTGGACCAATTCCGTAGAACTTGCTCTCAAGATAGACTTCATCAGGACCGGCACTAAATGTACCACCCAGATAAGTTGCATGGACATTTTGTGTAATCCAAGTATTTCTAATTGCCACTGTTGGAGTCAAAGCAAAACGATCGCCAAAGCAACGTTCATAGACTGCTATCATATCCAGTAAGTAAGTGTTTAGCCTCCAATGGGAGCGAGCAGAAGTGACATAATCAGTGGGAAGAGTTGTAGAAGCAAATGAAAGCACTGGAAAGATTCCCTCAGAATCACTCACAACTTCAGTTCCATGTGCAGATCCATTATATTGGGTGTATTGCAATTCAGCGGACCAACCAGTATTGGCAAACGAATAATCGACTACAATACGGTAAGCAGGTTTCCATTCAGAATGGGGTGAGATCAATTCACTATCAGTAAAATCGAATGAAGTTGCAACAGGAAGAGGTTGTGTTGTGTATTTAAGGTTGTCTTGTTTAGATTTCCAGTAAAGAAAATCGCCACTTAGGGAAAACGCTCCATCCTCAAAGCACCAGTACTCATCCGCGTTGACCTGTGTCGACAAAAGACTACAGCTCAACATGAGCAGAGAAATGATTTTTCTCATAACTACTCCCTATTTAAATAACAAAATCTTCCGGAGTATATTTGATACTATTTTTTTTAATCAAGGGGATTTAAATTAACCTTCAAGCATACAGACTCGCCTTTAACGTTTTTTGATTCTTACGATTTCAATACCGGCCCTCCGGGCCTGAATATTTTTTTTGGATTACCCCAGGGTTCCACCCTGGGCTATTACATGTAGGCCCTCCGGGCCATTGCAAACATATCAATGGCTCGGAAAGGATCGGTATCGAATTAATGGCCCGGAGGGCCTACATGTAATAGCCCAGGGTGGAACCCTGGGGTAATCCAAAAAAAATATTCAGGCCCGGAGGGCCGGTATTGAAATCGGAAGAATCAAAAAAAGCTAAAGGCGAGTCTCTCTGCTTGCACTAAATCAATCTCTTGAGTATTCTCACGAAAAGGAGGGGTCAAATGCAAACACCACCAAGACCTATACCGCTCAAAGACCTAGCTTCCTTCATTTGGAAATTAGTGGGTATGCAACCCTGGAGTTTCTCCTTTATTTTTATTCTTTCTCTCACATGGGCAGTTGATTCAACCGTATGGCCCTATCTTCTAGGATTAATCGTCGATACCCTCACACAGTTTGATGCAAATCGTGTAGATGCCTGGAGTGCTTTAAAATGGCTATTAATTGCAGGCGTCTGCCTATGGATTTTCGTGGAGTTTTGTTTTCGAACACGCGATTTTATTTGTGCCTATACATTTCCCAAGTTGGAAGCAAATATTCGCATGATCATGTTCGATCATATTCAACATCATTCCCCCAAATATTTTAACGAGCATTTTGCAGGAAGTCTCTCGAATAAAATCGCGGATATGACGACTCAAATCACGTTGATGTTTCAAAACATGATGTTCTTCATCCCTGCAATTGCCTCATCCGTGATTACTCTATTTTTCTTTTCGAAGATCAACCCTCTTTTTACCTTGATTTTAGCCATTTGGCTTGCCATTCACTGTCTTATCTGCCTTCTCTTTACTTCAAAATGTGTGAAATACTCTAACGATCACGGAGAAGCGCGTAGCACCCTAATAGGAAAAATTGTCGATAGTTTTACAAATAACTTTGCGGTCAATCTCTTTTCCCGTTTTAAATTTGAGAAGAGCCTCATTGCTACCTATCAAAAGATAGAACGTAAGAGAAATTCTCAGTCCCATTATTGCCTATGCTTTATGCTCCTTTGTCTTGGTCTGTTATATCTTTTGGGAATGATTACTATAAACGGATTCCTAATTCTTTATTGGATCCAGGATAAAATTTCGACTGGAGAAGCAATTCAAATCTTCAACACCACTTTTACTGTCTTTATGCTTGTATGGTTTGCCAGTGAACTCATCCCCCAATTTTTTCAATCAATCGGGATTGCTTGTCAGGCATTTTCCGTCATGTTAGATCCCAAAGATGTCGTTGATCCTCCTCACGTTCCACCACTGGTAGTCAAAAAAGGTGAAATTGTCTTCGAAAATGTCTCGTTCCAATATGGCGAAAAAAAATTATTCGACAATAAGGATGTTCATATCAAAGGTGGGGAGAAAATAGGACTTGTTGGCTATTCTGGATCGGGAAAATCGACTTTCGTCAATTTGATTTTGCGGTTTTATCCAATTAAAAAGGGGAAAATTTTAATTGATGGTCAAGATATTGCAAGTATCACCCTCGAGTCGTTACATAAGGAAGTCGCTCTCATTCCTCAAGACCCCCTTCTCTTTCATCGTACACTAAAGGAGAATATCCGTTATGGAAATATCGATGCTTCTGAAGAAGAGGTCATCGAAGCGGCCAAACGGGCCCACTGCGATGAGTTTATTGCAAGATGTCCAGAAGGATACGACTCTCTTGTTGGTGAACGTGGAACTAAACTTTCGGGTGGTGAACGGCAACGTATTGCCATCGCCCGGGCAATGTTAGCGCAGTCCCCTATCTTAATTCTTGATGAAGCCACATCATCTCTCGATTCCATCACGGAAAACTATATTCAAGAGAGTTTGGAACTTCTCATGCAAAATCGAACCACCATTGTCATTGCGCATCGCCTCTCCACACTAGCTAAAATGGATCGTATTCTTGTTTTCGATAAAGGAAAAGTAGTAGAAGAAGGTTCGCATGATGAGCTCCTAGAAAGAGGGGGGCATTATTTCTATTTATGGCAAATGCAAGCAGGAGGCTTCCTGCCTGATGACCATACAGAAAGCGAAGAAGATGAATAAACTTTTTGGAATATTAAGAGGTCATCATGTTTACACAACGAAAAGCACCATCATTTTGTGAATCTATCAAACAATACGCATATTTGAAGTCTTTCGAAAAAATATCTGCAGAGTTTTATCGTGTAGGTATAGACACATGCGAAGGTGCAGTGATTGGAGCTTCTTCAATGTTGATTGGCTTAGGAACTGTGATGATGATTCCAGAGAACACATCCCCTCAAGGTCATCTATACACAGTAATTTGTCCTTCTTCCAACTCAGTTGGTGATTATCAAGAAATGAGTGAGGGTTCTCATTATACTGCAGCGTCAAAATTGGCAACCCTCTTTCAGATAGCAGCATTGGCAGGTGCGGTTATGGGAGGGGGGTACGGTCTCATCACAAGCTTGGCAAAAAGATGTAAACCAAATCGACGACATGAACGTTTGGACTAAGCCAATTAACTAAACTTTTGGACCAAATTTTACAACTGTCTCTTAACGTCTCTTGTCTATTGCACGGAACAGCATGAATTTGTAGTTTTTGGCTTTTCTTCGTTTTCAAAAAGGAGCGGTAAATAATCGATAAATGCTTGCCGGTCTAGCTTTTTTATTGTAACACTGTACCGCCTAAAACGATCCTTATGGCTCGTTAATCCATCTCTAGCTTTAGCAACTTTCTCTTGAAGCTCCTCACTATTCTTTAAATAAAAACCGGAAGCAAAAACCTTAATAAAATCATCATACTCACCCACTTTAATGGCGGACAACAAAGTCTGGTTATCGTCTTTCTGATGATGACGATTATCCTCTAATACCCTCTGATAAACCGCTTGCACAATTTCCCTATTTCGTGTCTCCAAGGCCATACGTAAAGGCCCACGAAAAGGCAAATCTGATGATATGGCACGCCAAGTAGCTTTACGTAACAATATCTTTTCCATAATCAAATTAATCCGCTGAGCATCTAAATCTAGGGTAGCAATTAAAAACTCAGTCAAAATAGTCCTCTCAGAATCGGCGGGAAGACGACTCAAAAAAGTCTCCGCAGAAACATACTCATAGATCCTGTTAGAGGTGTCCTTTGTGAGATCCAATAACGCCATGCTTTTGTCAACAGCTTTATCTACCCAGGCACACGCCACTTCATCCCCATTAACAAGCACCTGATGAGTCTCATCATACATGGGACCAATAAATCGAAATTCACATATCCGTCCTTCTGATAGAACCTGAGTAATATCAAAATTGGGATTACCGTCATTTGTTACAATAAGAGGTTCCGCTGCATAGTCGGATATGATCTTTGCTAAGTGCTCCTCTCCTAGACCACATAGATGGACTAACATTGATTGCAATTCAGCATTTCCCTTTGAAACTCTCTGCAGAAGCTCTCTATGCACAGGGTAACAGTTTAGCAATTTTTCTGTATTCACGAACGTGAATCTACCTGGTTTAAAAGAACTTTCCAATAGGTATTTATCTCTTCTTAACCCATCTGAAAGATAGGTAAAAGGGTCTGTCGGAGGGTCATAAAAGAGTCCACGATTGATAAAACATGTTCTAATATTAGCAGTTAAACTCATAAAAACCTTTTCTGTTATTTATTGCTCGGAGCAGGCCGCTTCCTGCTTGTCCGCTTGGTCCCCCGGAAAAAGAAGGTGTAAATAGGTAATCAATCTATTTTGATCGTCCAGTTGATGAGATTCAGTTTTGCTTCTCTTAGCACAGGACTCTTGAGGTATCTGATTCAAATGCGACTCATCGTCGCTTGCCAGAGCAAGCACCCTATCAAATGTCTGCCTATCCTCAAAACAAAAACCTGAAGCAAAGATCCTAAGAAACCCATCAAGATTATTACATCTAACAGCATGTTCTAGTAAGCTGAGATATTGCGATTTGTCATAAGAACCAGCTGTTTTTAATGCACTTCTATAAATGGCCTGAACAATTTCTCTATTACCATTCTGCAAAGCCACTTCTAAAGGACGATAAAAAAGCGATTTTACTATGTGCCCAAAATCACCCCCACGACCAATATCCATTCCATCGCAAAGGTCACAAACGGTCTTTTCTGTTAACACCATCTCTTCCATGATGCGTTCAACACTCTGAACATTGGAATCTAACATCGCTATCACAAATCTGGCCGAAATAGACTCCAGAGATATAAGGTCAAGATTTTTAAAAAAATCCTCTGGGGATACATAGTTGTAAATTGCATAAATTTGACAAGGTAATCTCGATAAATCATTTGTTTTCCTTATGCGCTCCCATATCATCATGCACTGCCTTACCGCCTTATCCATGCTAATGCCCTCGCGGCAAGCCAATTGATCTGACACAACTTCTTGATGGTCATCATCAACAAAACTAATATTCTTCTGAGAATATGCGAGTATTCTCCCGCCTGACAAGGATATACGGAATGAAAACAACCAGTTTGACAACACCTCTTCCATCTTCTTAATTGTTACAATGAATTTTTTTCTTTCCAGATAGCCCGTAATAATATCTGCAACTGCTTTCTCTTGCAGACCACATACCTCAATTAATTCAGCTTTCCATACTTCCTTATCTTCCAGCTCTAAACCTTCCAACAGATCCCTGTCCGCAGGATAATAATCTAAAACTGCTTTTGTATTCATGAGCATATAATTCGAAGGATTTCTTGGTCCTGGTAAAAGAGCCTGCAGAAAAGATAAATTACCTGCTAAACTATTGCCTTGTAAGCCACCAAAAAGCTCTCTTTTTTGAAGGTAATCTATTATATGCTGCTCGGTCTTTGAATAAACCTGACCAGCACTATTTGCTTGAAATTGAGTAGCACTACTAAGTCCTAAACCCACTGCACTCGCCATAAATCACCTCGTTTTGGATTGTTGTTTCTCATTTACTGGTGCTCTCAAATCCGAGAGTACATGTTCACAGGGTTTGCTATAACGCAGGCCTTCAGCCTGCCATATTTTTTTGGAGTTACCTAGGGCGTTGCCCTAGGCTTTCATAAACCAGACCTTCAGTCTGAAAACAGTGCAGCTCAGGACGAAGTCCTGGATTATAAAAGACTAGGGCAACGCCCTAGGTAACTCCAAAAAAATTCAGGCAGGCTGAAGGCCTGCGTTATAGTAAACCCCGTGAACATGACGTCCGAGCCCCCAATCATTAATTCCCCTATCACTGCATTTTTATAATATATGCTGTAGTCGCTTCTACTAAAGCATTTGTTATAGTTGGTTCCCTGCAAGAATGTCCTGCTCCTTCAATAATCCATAATTCACTATTTTGCCAACTTTCATGCAGTAAAGCACTCTGTTCTAGAGGGCAAACAGTATCTAAAGAGCCATGTACAATAATGCAAGGAAGATGACTAATTTTACTCACATTTTCAAGAACCTGATTTGGTTGTAGAAAACATTGATGAATCGCATAGTGAACGAAAGCTCTTATGAAGCTTAGTATAAAACGATCATCGCTAAGTATTTTCTGGATAATCTCTGCACTTGGTGGGTTATTTGTATTCAATAATTGATAACGCATCAATGCACGGGCCATACTCATATGTATGTTAGGATCGGAGTCCATAAGTCTCTGATAACAGGTTTTGGGTACATCATTCTGCTCTTCTAGGGGAATATTAGCTAAAAAATCTGCATAAGCACCTGCAGATACTTTCCCCATATCTCTAAAAAATGATATATCTTTGTCTCTACCAAGAAATGTTCCTTCCAAAATAAAACCCAGACAAGATTCTGGATAGGACTGTCCATATATAAGCGCAAGACATGATCCCCATGAATGGCCGAAAACCACCCACTGTTGAATCCCCAAATGAATTCTTAAGCTCTCAATATCAGTCACAGAATGTTGTGTAGTATTTTCCTCCATACAAGCAAACGGTTTTGAACGCATGGCGCCACGCTGATCAAACATGATTACGTGCCAGTAATTAAGATCAAAAAAACGAGAGTATTCATCACTACAACCAATTCCAGGGCCTCCGTGTAAGATAACGACGGGAACCCCGTTAGGATTTCCATAGGTGGCATAATAAATTTCATGTTTTTCAGAAACCTGCAGAAAACCTTCTGAGATTGGTGCCTCAATTGAATAAGGTACAAATTCTTTTACATCACTAACGAAGTGATCTCTTTGCTCATTTGATTGAATTTCAAATGAAAATATAGAAATTATACTCAACAATAAATATCTAGAAATGAAAAATCTCATAATGACGGTTATTATTTTAACTGAATGATGATAAGTTCGACTGGGGTAGATGAATTATTAATACTTCTATGAAGTTGATCCGGTGGATCTATCTCTCGAAAAACCGCCCGACCAGTTGGAAAATTAACATCAGTTATTGATCCATCAGTCTCCAAGCGAGTTATTATTCCACCTTGAAGAGCAATGACCACTTGAGGATATGCATCACGATGTAAGCCAATTTCCTCCTTCGGCAATATTTTTACGTGAGCAACACTAACCGATTCATTTTCAAGTTGTATTTCATACTCAAGTGCCTGAATATTAAATGAAAACAAGCTGATTAATCCTAACAATAAGTATTTCATTTCCACACCTCTGTAATGCTAAATATATATCTTAGAAGCCAATATCCTATCAAAAACAAGCTCATCTTACAACGGAAATAGATCTTTAAAGGGAGCATATAAATAGTTGTATTTCATATCGGACGAATTGCTTTAGAACCAGCTCAGCATCTCTTAGTCTATAGCTTTTATGACATATTTTTTACATACATATATGCCTATACAGCATAATTTCTATCGAATAATATATCGACTAAGCACATAAAATTTATGGGCTATCAAGTCTCTTTAGCATTCTTTACAGCAAATAATATCGGAATGGCTGCAAGCTGTATGCCTAAAGAAAAAATGATTAAGGAAATCAAAGAAACATCATATAAAAATCCCATCAAAGCACTTCCCAAAAACCAAAATACACCAAACCAAATGTTTAATATTCCGTAAGCTGTTCCTCGCTTATTCATTTGCACAAGATTGGCCACAACGGCGCGCATAATCGATTCTTGAGTTCCTAAACCAATCCCCCATAAAATCATTCCGACAAGCACAAAATAAAAATCATCCATAAATACTAGAGGGGCAAAGAAGGCAGTAAGTGTTGTTGCAAAAATTAAGACAACAAATCCCTTAGTATCATAGAGACGTCCAAATATCAAAGCAGCCAGACCAGCAGCTCCCATTGATATAGAAAAAATGATGGGCATCCACGCATCTGACATGACAGAGGCTTTTTTAAAGTGAAAAGCAATTAGAGGAAAATCGATATATCCAGCGGCTACACAACAGAGAGCTGCAATATAAAGCCAATATTTCTTTGAAAATCCTTCTGCTTTTAAGCTTGGATTTTCAACTTCTAAATCTTGAGGACGTGGATATAGCATTCTAGCACAAAGGAGCACACTCAATGCACATAGCGCTGGAATAAGCAATATCGCAAAACCCATCTGATATGAACCTTGATAATAGAGAACGCAACTGACAATTAGAGGTCCTATAATTGCTCCAACTTGATCCATGGCTTCATGAAGTCCAAATCCCCACCCACGACCCACTTCTTTTGTTGCATATGAAAGCATTGCATCTTTTGATGGACTGCGAATGGCTTTGCCAAACCGTTCCAAAACCATTAAAACAGCAGCCAAGGGCCAATTTCCTGCTAAAGCTAAAAGAGGAACTGCAAGAAGGTTGAGGACGTATCCTATAATGGTTATGAGCCAATATTTGCCACTTCTATCACTTAGATAGCCTGAAACGAGTCTAAATCCATACCCGATCAATTCGCCAAGACCTGCTACAACTCCAACTATGGTCCCAGTGGCTCCGAGAATGGCTAAATACTGCCCTGAAATACTTCTTGCTCCCTCATACGTCATATCAGCAAAAAGACTGACGAAACCCAACAGTATTACAAACTTGATAGCTGAACCTTTTGATATCGGAGAATTCATTTAAATAAGCCTTTGCTAAAGTGAATGATACAACACAAACTATTATTTTTAGAGAAAAAACTAGTTGGTAATAAAAAAAGCAAAAAGGCCTTCCGTACTCCAAAAAAAACACGGACTAAAGTCCATGCCACAATAAGTTTGTACCAAGTTATTTGTGGCACGGACTTTAGAGGTGATTCCGTAATTCCAATTTGGTGCTTTTTGGTCCTTTTGCCGATCTTCGGACTTTAACATAAATTCCCTACTCTTAAGAGTATGTGAATTTACGTTAAAATCCGAAGATCGGCAAAATCATCCAAAAATCACCCGAATTGGGAATTACGGAATCACCTCTAAAGTCCGTGGATTTTTTCGGGAAATATGTTCAGGATATATTGCAGGCCTAATCCATTATTCTGATTAATCTCTTGGATACATTTAAGGGTCATTTATAGATTATTCTTTGGGGAGACTATTTATACATGTGCATCATATTCAGAATTCTTCTTGTAATTATCCCCAATATTAGGGATAATTAAACTTGGAGACAGAATTATGCAAATTAAACCGGTTATCTGGATCGCATCGACTAAGAATGATCTCATTTCTCTTCCTGATGCAGTACAAGACGAAATTGGACATGCACTTTACCAAGCCCAGAAAGGAGGAAGATATGAAAAAGAAAATAACACATGAAGAAGAACTCGCCGATAACAGAGCAGAAATAGGCTCTGGAAGCGTCTATGCAGACCTCGGGTTTAAAAATCATGAGGAAATGGAGACAAAATCTAATCTTGTTATAGAGATAAGTAAAATCATTAAGAAAAAAAAACTAACACAAACACAAGCTGCTGAAATATTCGGTATTTCACAGCCAAAATTATCTGAACTTTTAAATGGACGTTTTAGAGGATACTCAATCGAACGTTTAATTCATTTCCTTAATGAAATAGGCCAAGATGTGGATATTATTGTTAAATCTAAGCCTCGCAATCGAAAAGCTCGCGTAGCTGTTTTCCATTCCAATACTTCTACTCGCAGCGGCATAGCTATGGTAGCAAAAGGACGAAATTCATAGATATTAGAACCGCACTATGATTTCTCCGCCAAATTGGTTGTCATAGTATTTTCTTGCAAATTCCCCATTATAATACAGATTGATTTCAAGCGAATCATCGCACCACGAGGTATTGATAGAAACGCCTGGTGATAGTAGACTGCGATTTGGGAAATAGCCTGTGACTATAAAAATAGGAGCTGTATCGACAAAAGCAGCTCGATATTTTTTTCCATTGAAGCGTTGTTCCCATACCCAACTACATTTGACATCAAAGGTTAACTGCACGTCACAACAAACCAATTTTCTCACAAAATCTAATCCCAATTCGTTCCGCAGCAAAGAAGAGTTAACCCCCTCAACGCGCAGATCAAGTGCCCCAGCCCCATTTTCTGTAAACCCACTTTCGTGCTGTACAATATAATCTAGGGAATCAAATGGACGCATAAAAAAATCACCCTGGCCGTTGATTCCAGTATCTAAGTGCATAAGAAACTGTGTGCCAAAATGTTTAGATTTTGCTGTGCTATTTTCCCCTGGATAGATGATGTTTCTGGAGGCACGGTATTGGTTCCATGAAGCAATCACTGAGCTATTGACATAGAACATCTCTCCCAAAGCGGAGAAATACCCCCCTACATACTGACTGTTGATAGTTCCATGACCTTGATTATTGGTCCAAAGGGTATTGCTATGTGTAAAACCTCCAAGAATTCCTACATAACAACCGGCATCAGCCGAATAGATTTCAAGACCACCGACAGCACCTCCAGTATGAGTGCGATAACCATATTCAGGATTCGAATTAAAAGTAACATTGCTTTGATGAAAGCAATCACCCAATCCGTCTATCCAAAAACCACAGAGCGATTCTTGCTGACAACCACAATCAGATAAATTATTTAAAGGAAGCTGAAGACGATGACTGAGAGCATCTCGCACCGTGGTGATATTATTTTCTTGTGTAATTGTCAACCCTTTGAGCTGCGCTGGTTGCATTTGATTATAAGCGTAGTCAAGTTGAGCGGCATCCAACGTGAAAAGATTATTGATGATATCGGTAAAATCAGGTGAGGGATTAAGCACAATTACACTCAATGCTTTTGCCACTGCCACCGTATTGGGCGTGTTAGCAACAATCTCAAATGGAGCAAGAAGAGATGATAAAATCACTTCGTTAGCTAGATAAGAGAGTTCATAGCCGATAAGTGGCGTTGTACTTGCAAGTGTTGTAAATTGTCCTGAAACTGTCCCTCCTGTAGTTGATATAACCGACGTGATATCAACAAAACTAAAAGTTCCAGGGTCTGGGACAAGAAGGAAAGTTGCGCCTGGCTCTATAAAAATATCTCCCGTAGCAATCAAATGATCTGACTCAGTCGAATCAATTTCGCATTCAAATGTTGATCCCGTTGCTTGGGTATAAGAACCTACTACATAAAATGTCCCAATGCTATTTCCTGGAGCCATTATGCCGTTAACGACGACATCGCCATATATTGTCCCCGTTCCCTGTAACTTACCACCAGCATTTACTGTCGTTGCCGATGTAATGGAACCATTGATAGCAAGAGAACCTGCAGAGATAGTTGTTGGGCCTGTATACGTACTGATTCCTATCAAATTAAGGAGAGAGGAACCTTGCTTAATAATTCCACCATCTCCAGAAATCGATCCTGCGAATATTTGAGACTCCCCTTGCACGATTGTTAGTAATTGATCACCCAATGTAACTGCTCCGCTGCCCGAAAGAGTGCTGATCGTAGCGCCATTTGTCGTTTGGCTGATATCAAGAGTGCCATTAACGATCGTACTGGATGCACTGGCAATAGATCCGCTCCCTAACAATGCTAGAGTGGTTCCAGGTGTAGAAGAAATGTCAGTGACGCCAGAATATGAGTTAATCCCAGATAAGGTGAGTATATTTCCTCCATCTAAAGTGAGACCACCTCTATCGGTAATAGAGGTGCCAATAGAACCACTGAACGTCCCCGGGCTTCCTTGCATTACCGTTAGTGTGTTTGATCCTATGCTCACGATTCCGCTTCCGGAAAGCGTAATAACGGTTGTATCGTTCGCTTCACTGACGTCAAGAGTGCCATTGACAGTTGTACTGGATGTATTTGCAATCGATCCATTACCAGATAATGCCAAAATGCCGGATGAAATTAGGGTTGGACCTTGGTATAGATTAGAACCACTCAGAGTGAGTTTATTTGTTCCATTCAGGGTAAATCCACCTAAGTCTCCGGTCTGTCCAATCGAACCACTGAAAGTTCCATCGCTTCCTTGCGTTACAGCCAAATTTTTGATACCTAATGAGATTACCCCACTTCCGCTACCAGAAAGGGTACTAATCGCAGCACTACTTGATGATATTCCACTAATGTCTAGGATGCTGTTATTGATAGCAGTGCTCGATGCACTTGCGATCGATCCGCTTCCGGATAAGGCAAGAGTTCCTACATTAATGACCGTGCTGCCGGTATAAGCTTGCGTATTTGATATAGTAAGGATTCCACTACCTTGCTTAATAACCCCCCCAGTTCCAGAAACAATTCCTGCATAGGTTTGGGAACTATTGTCGCCGAGGGTAAGAGTCCCTGCTCCTAGCAAGACATTTCCCCCTGTTGTTCCTCCTCCTGAAAGATTGGCAATAGTATTATTAAATCCGTTGAGGTCAAGAGTAGCTGTAGCAGTATTTGCAAGATCCACGATAGAATTGGGGGAAAATGCAGCTGCAATTCCAGCTTGTAATGTACCGTTGGTCAACGTGGTAGTCCCCGCATAAACGTTTGTTATGCCCGACAAGGTGAGGGTATTTCCTCCAACTAAAGTGAGTCCGCCTGTGTCAGTGATACTGGAAGTTCCAATAGAACCACTGAATGTCCCTGCACTTCCTTGTGATACTGTCAATGTTTGAGTGCCGAGTGAGATCACTCCTGTTCCCGTACCTGAAAGAGTATTAATCGTGGCACCGCTTGTTGTTGAGCTGATATTGAGTTTACCATCTACAACCGTTCCTGATGAACTTGCAATCGAACCGCTTCCAGATAATGCCAACGTAGTTCCTGTTGCAGAGGAAATGGTAGTTGCACCCATATAAGCGCTTGTACCAGAAAGGGTCAGTATGCTTCCTCCTTCTAAGGTAAAGCTTCCTGTGTCTCCACTAACTCCAATCTTACCTGCAAATACTCCTGGAGCATTTTGCGATACGGTAAATGTCTTGGTGCCTAAAGTAATTATTCCCCTGTTCGTACCGGAAAGAGTATTAATCGTAGCGCCACTCGTAGTTGCACTGATATCGAGTGTGCCATTCACAATAGTATCTGAGGAACTTGCAATCGACCCGCTCCCTGATAGCACCATAGTACCAGCACCAACGAATGTTTCACCTGCATAAGTATTCACTGCCGATAAGATGAGTTGTCCTAATCCAAGTTTGGTCATGGAAGCTCCTGCACCATTTCCTTGCACATAAGATTGACCTGCCGGAAGAGTAGCAAGACTATTGTCACCAATCGGATCGCTAATAGTGATCGTTTCGGATGTAGCTGGCTCAAAGGCTAAAGTAGCTCCAGTCATGAAGAAAATTCCTTGAGCAGTAGCAGCACCCAGTATAGAAGCAGAAGCTCCTTGACCCGCTGTAGCACTTCCCCCACTAATGGTCAATGGACCTGTAATCGTCAATATACCTCTATGACCACTGCCGTGATTAGTGAGAAAAATGGCTCCCCCAAGAGCTGCGCCAGCACCGCCACCACCAGAACCACCTGTACCACCTACACCGCCACCAGCGTTGGTACCGCCTCCACCACCAAAACCACCACTTCCACTGCTGGTTCCATTGTAGGTACCATTACCACCACCACCTCCAAGACCACCGCTACCACCACCTCCGACATTGGGGACAAATGAACCGTAGCCACCACCACCACCAACACCACCAGCACCACCAAAACCAGGATCTCGATTATTGCTACCGCCGCCGCCGCCGAAGCCACCGCCGCCGGCAGTACTGGGGAAGCCCCCAGTGCTGCCATTTCCACCACCGGCACCACCACCACCGTTAACGACAAGAAGGCTACCGCTACCACCGCTGCTGCCACCGCCGCCTCCGCCATCAGCTCCTCCTGAAGTGCCACTAGTGGAAGAGCCACCTCCTGCTGCTCCATACCCGCCACCATCATTTCCTCCTCCTGCGGATCCTCCTGCTCCTCCGGGAGCTATGCCACCACCACCGCCGCCATTGCTTCCCCCATCACCTCCAAGCCCTCCGCCTCCTCCATAAGTGTTACCACCGTTTCCACCCATTCCGCCGCCGCCGCCGCCAGTTCCCGTTGCCCCATTTCCACCTTGTATTGCGTTGTTTTGGATGATCAGATTGGAAAGAGATACATCGGCTTCATAAATAAACAAGGCAGCTCCTGCCCCCATTCCACCACCACCACCTGGTCCTCCATTTCCACCAGCTGCATACATATTTTGAAGGGTCATATTTTCGATTTCGATTGACCCTTGTTTCACGATAAATCCGCGATAATAAGGGGGAACACCACCGGAAAGCCCCCCATCCAAAACAATTAAATTGATACCGTCGTTATTTCCATCGATTGAAACGGTATTGGTATTTGTAAGATTCAAGACTGGAAGCATCCCAGCCAAATCAATCGTATTACTAGCACCAAGATCAAAAGTCACTGAAAGGGTTTGAGGACTTCCAGTATTGGTATTGATATTGACTTGATTCAACACATATCTTAGATCGCCACAATTGGGATTGCCGCCATCTTGCTGACCACCCGAACTTGGGCTGGTATCCCCTGCAATTGTCACGGTATAAGGATTCGTTGCTGCAACAGTGTCGTAAAGTATGAAGTATGTGACCAATAGCAGGATAGATTTTCGCATCGATAGTCCCATTTCTTTGTATTTCAGCATAACAATGAACCATACAACATAAATAATTAATTTTAGAGAGAAAACTTGTTGATATTAAAGAGCGAAGGAAGCCTTCCGTTCTCCAAAAAGACCACGGACTAAAGTCCGTGCCACAATAAGTTTGTAACAAGAAATTTGTGGCACAGACTTTAGAGGTAATTCCGTGGTTTTTTTGAGTACGGAAGGCCTCCTTCGCTTTTTAATAGCTAAAAAGTGCTTATGATGCTGCTAAATTAATTTAAAAATTAATACTAATTTAAGTATGAATTATTATATAATTGTAATATATGAGCTATTAGTATAATTCGTTAGAAGCTTTTCAAGCTCGCGAATCATAAAAACAGAGGTTTATTATGTCTGGTCCCCAAGAATTACACATTAGTTTTCGTCATCTAGACACAGACTATGACATTAACTTGCAGAAAGGGGGGAAGTCTGCGCATTCAGTGGAAATTAATGGCATTAGCTATGCTGTTTTAGGAGAAAAAGAGAAGTTAGACACTGCATGTGAAATCTTAAACTCTATTTCATTAGACTCAATTTCAACTGCTGAAGACCTACATGGCAGACTCTCTGTTCTTAAGAATATTTCATTTCCAACTCAAAAAACAGACGACATTGGCATAAAAACTTTAAAACCAACTTCGCTCGCACCTGTTTTGGAGTTACCATCTCGAAATATAGCCAAGCTTATCCGTATGGTAAAAAATATACCATCAGATGCCGATATTCAAGCGCTTTGCCGCGAGTGCCTTGCTCAAAACAATAATAATGTAAACCTTGCTCTGGCTAGTTTAAGAACTGCATTCTATCAAGCGGGAGCCGGTAAAGTATCTGGAAAAATAACTGACATGTTGGCTTATGAAGCTTCAGATAGAAATGTTGATGAAATCAGAGCTTTTGGCCGAAAACGGACAGTTGATGTCATCCAGTTTTTAAAAACCTTACCACAAACAGTAAATGGCGCCATTGATCTTACAAAAATGAAAAAAATTGGTCAGGGTGGAACCCAAGATGTGTTTGTATTAAAATATGGGCCTTTTCCCTTCGTGATAAAGGTGAATCGAGCGTCTCTTGGAATGAAAAAAAATGAAAGACTTGAAAAATATAAAACAGATAATGCCGCGTATAAAGCGTTACATGGCAGTTTTGGCGATCACTGTACCGTGGAGCAGTTACTGTTACGAGACGTTTCTGACGCCTCAGGTACAAAAAAGGCAATTATTTCTGTTGCTGACTTTGAAGTTGGTTTTCAAAAGGACTCGAAGCTGGGGCTCCAGGATTCAGATTTTAATTGGAACGAAGTTACCGTTGTAAAACATCTTGACGCTTATGAAGGTATGCTTAAAAGTGTCTTTTTTTCCGAGAATGCACCTTCATTTGATCTGAGTACCTTGGAAGCAATGAATCCAAAAGTCGCTAAGATAGCTAACTTAATTAGAGAAGAACCTGATTTCGGTCATGCGCTCAAGGAATTTTTAACCAAATTTAAGGAATATTTTAATAAAACTGGACAATACTTAGATATTGCTGGTCGCGATAATATCATATTTTTTAAAGATGATGAAAGGTGGACATTTAAATTAGGCACAGTAATTAAAGTGGAAACAGCAAAAAAATTTGAGGATTCTCTGAACTGGCTTCATAACGGTTCCAAGAAAACTGAAGAGTCAGAAAATCATATGGGAATGTTAACATATTGTTTTAATTGGACAAAGGCATTAAATACGCTTGCAATGATGGTAGGCATGGAAAAAGTAATAGTCGATCCTAACGTTGTTACAATGTGGAGTGATTTAGAGAAAGCTGAAATTACGGGAAAACCTTCGAACCCACAGCGCTTTTTAAACATTCTTCAAGCCGTTGAAACCGATCCTGCAAACAAACTCTTAGAGAGGTTTGAGGCTATAGGAGTGAATCCAGAAAAAGAAGCCGATAGTCTTTTAGCAATTTTATCCGAATCTCCCTCCCCTAACAAAAAATTGGTGCTAGCAAATTATCTTCATCAAGTATTACCAAAGGTGCCCAATGGCGTAATTGCAGATGACCCAGATGCCTTCAAGTTTTGTTCTGTCAGATTCCATATAGCTCTCGCCATCGAAAAAATCCCAGGAGGTAAGGCTCTTGCTTTAGAGTGTTATGAAGAGGTAATGAAGGATCCTCGTGGTCCTCATCAAGAAGTACGTAAAGCCATGAGTGAATTATCCTAGAGGAAGAGTTATAACACATTAACTTCTTATGATTAATTAACTTCTTATGATTAAGGCACGTTTTTGATTGCTTATACGCTCGACAAGTCGAGACAAAGCGGTGACAAGTCACCGCAATCCAAATTGTCCTTTTAATCTCTTTAATATGTTTTTATTTATATTGATAATATGAAAATATATAATTAGTATGATATACTATAATTATTAATAATTACAATGTATTTAGAGGGTTTATGGATCCAACAAATCAGTATATTATTGCTTTAGATAGAATTATCCACCCTGAACACCAAAATATTCCAGATACGAAAATAACCAACAACATCGATCAGCTAGCTAAAACAATCATAGATGGACTATCTAACGGTAGTATCAGGAATTCTGGAAATAAGTGGTTAGAAATTAAAGAGTTAAATAGCACTGTTAAAGAAAGTGGATGGGCGAGTGTGATTAGGGCTGTGAAAAAGTTTTTTTACGGAAAAAACTACCATTATACAGCTTTTGATGTACGGGACAAGCTAGAGTCAGAACTAAAGCAAAGAAAACTACTTTTCAATGTGCCGGAAGCTATTTCGTCTATTGTAAAAGAAGAAATCAAAAAAGTAGATCACTCTGTAGCATTTTTTTCTGCAGTGACAGAAGGAAATGTCGCTGCTGTGCAAGCCTTCATTGAAGCTGGTGTTGACGTGAATGACCTACGAGACATAAATGGCGATACAGCTCTTATATTTGCGGCGCTACACAAACATACAGATATACTGAAAGCCTTAGTTGAAGCGGGTGCTAATCTCGATATGCAAGGTGAAAACGGTAATACGGCACTTCTACGGGCAGCTGACAAGAACGACAATGAAGCTATCCGGGTCTTAATTAAAGCAAAAGCGAATATAGATCCTGTTAATAAATTTAGGATTACGCCGCTCACATATTGTGCTTTACATGGAAATCTAGAAGGAGTTAAAGCCCTAGTGGAAGCCTGGGCTGAGCTTGAGATTCAAACGGCTAGGGGAAACACAGCACTGAGTTTAGCAGTTCTCGGTGGACATACAGAAATTGTCGAATTATTGCTGAATGCGGGGGCTAGGGACCAAAAAGCCCTCAAATATGCAGTTCAAAAAGGCTTTACAGAAACAATACGGAGCTTAATTAAGGCAGGGATAGACCCAAATGCACAGTCTCAAAATGGTGATACAGCTCTTATATTTGCGGCGCGACACAAACATACGGAATTACTCAAAGCCCTAGTTGAAGCGGGTGCTAATCTCGATATTCAAGGTGAAAATGGTAATACGGCGCTTACATGGGCAGCTTACAAGAACGACAATGAAGCTATCCGAGTCTTAATTCAAGCAAAAGCGAATATAGATCCTGTTAATAAATGGAAAGGTAGTCCTCTCAGTTACTGTGCGTTATATGGAAATCTAGAAGGAGTTAAAGCCCTAATCGATGCTGGTGCAGATCTCGATATACAAATTAAAAAGGGGTACACAGCACTGAGTTTAGCAGCATCGTGGGGCGAGATGGAGGTAGTCAAGTTGCTTATTAAAGCCGGTGCCAATATAGAAATAGCTAATGGTGAAGGGTTAACGCCCCGTTTAGTTGCAGAAGAGATAACGCTTGAAGTGGCAACAGATAGGGAAGAGTATGCCAAAATGGAAAAAATGGTTGAGATGTTAATTCAGGCTGAGCTAGACCCTGATAAGATGGAAGTTCGAAGACAACGACATATCCTTGCTGTTAACAGCAGAGAAAATCGTTTAAATCCCCTTCTTCCTGAAGTAGAAGTAGACAAACTCCTCGATAATACACACCTTGGAGAAGGATTGATAGGTAATGCGGCACTGTTGTTTCAAGAATCGAAGTTTCTTCAAACTGTAACGGATCATCCACAACTACCTTTGGATGGATCATCTATCCAATCCCTCCTAGCAGGGCACCTTAATGCAGCGACTATTGAGTTTATAGAGACACAATCTTTGAAAAGAGCGCCACAGGAAGTAGATTATAGTTTAGATACATTACTTGTTATCCTGAATGAGCTACATAAATTTCAATTCGATTCTTTAGCACAGCGTTGCGATGATATTATTGTGGAACGACTCACGGAGCTACAGGGAGATGAGGATCCTCAAATAAATGAAATTGCCCGAAATATTTTTGAGCTAGCTGACTCACTCAATCGATGGAAGCTAAGAAATGCCTGCATACCCTTCCTTTCAACTAAGGAAAGGCCTGTGGTAGTATTTGAGAGTTCACCTTCATCTCAGTTTAATTTGTTCAACAAAGATAGAAATGAGCCGCGCCAAATCGCTACTGACATGTTGCTTTCATTTAAAGTAGGAGATTCATTGAGTAGTGATGGGGAGTCATTAGGTCTTCATACTATTTGTATATGCAATAAAGTTAATCGACTAGAAAAAGTCTGTCAACTATATACAAAAGATGAATTTATGCCATTTGTCCAGTTGCTGTATACGGGTGAAATCGATCCAAGCCTGAATGAGGAACAACTTTTGCAACTGATTAATATTGGTAAAAAAACAGACCTACACGTCTCTCTTAAAGCTGTTTTGGGTACTGCATATCTTAATCAAGTACTAGAAAGGACTAACCAAGAGGATGCCAATAAATTAGACGATGCCTTAAGTTCATTGGCACCATTTACCGTCGGCAAGATCGATCTCGACAAGTACCCTGAAATTACCAACGAACAGTTTTCAGTAATTGTCAAGCACCTCGACCCACAATTCATGCCCAAATTACATATAACTTATTGCGATAATTTGACTGAGCTGAGAGACTTTAATCTTAAATTTTTTAAACAGATACAGAAAATCGGACTAACGGGATCGATTGAAGTAGACCATACCGAAGCGATTTTTTCAGCATTGGAAAGTGGAGATATTGATCTCATCCGATTATTCATTGATGCTGGCATTGATGTGGCAAATCTACGAAGAGAAGATGGGACTACACCACTAATGATTGCGGCTGAAAACGGGTTTACTCAACTTGCTCAACTGTTTATTACACCTGAGAATTTAAATGATGTGAATGCTGAAGGCGATACACCCCTCCTTCTTGCTGCAAGATACCATCATACCGACGTACTAAAAGTTCTAATTCAAGCTGGGGCAAATCTCGATGTGAAAAATAAAGATGGAATTACGGCGCTTTACACAGCAGCATACCAAAATCGTATCGAAATGGTTGAAACGTTGTTACAAGCTGGAGCTAATCCTGACATTCTTACAAAGGGATTTTCAGTGATTTATGCTGCAGCAGAGAAAGGTTATACAGAAATAGTCAAAAAGCTAATAGAAGCAGGGGCAAATCTCAATACGCAAAGTAAACAAGGATATACAGCGCTTCATATTGCTGCAAAGAAAGGTTATTCAGAAATAGTCAAAGCTCTCCTGCAAGTTGGTGTTAACACACAGATTGTGACCAAAACAGGGAAAACACCTCTTCAAATAGCAGTTGAAAACGGACATATGGCTATTGTTAACGCGATAAGTGGTGCAATGATGGATCCAGAAGTTATGAAAGCACGACGAGAGCAACATGCTCTTACTATTGCAAAAAGAAATATATGAAGAAATTGGTTGGTGTTAAAAAAAAGAAAAAGGCCTTCCGTACTCCAAAAAGACCACGGACTAAAGTCCGTGCCACAAATTTCTTGTTACAAACATATTGTGGCACGGACTTTAGTCCGTGGTCTTTTTGGAGTACGGGAGGCCTCTTTCACCTTTGAAGGAAGGAATTAGGCAGAAGATCTATTAGTGCTTGATTAATCCTATAGCCTTCTCCATCAAGATGGCTAGGCTAAATGGTTTTTTCACGTACTCAACTTTCCCTGGTTTAAGCTCTATTAACACATCTGGAGAAAGAATAGAAACAACGAGTACAGGAACGTGTTCGGGGAATTTTTCCGTAAATTTTCTTAAAATTTGAACCCCATCCATGTCAGCAAGTAATCGGTCCAAAATAATAAGAGAAGTTGTTGAGACGTTTTGTTCATCTAAAAGATATTTTAGAGCCTCTTTTCCATTGTTAATACATTTAACATTAAAACCTTTAGAAGTAAATGCAGACGAAAGTAGACTTAATACAGCCTCATCATCATCGATAACGACAATTTTCTCTTTCCCGATCTTTACAAGATTTTGAACATCTTTTCCTGTAGTCATTAATAAACCCCCTTCAAGTTAACCTAGAAACGGCAGTTGAAAACGATTGTAAATCAAAATCTCGCATCACTTTATCATTTCGAACTGCTGTTTCTAGGTTTAACCGCATCGTATCAATTTCAAATCCTTTTGACAATCAAATTTTAAATCAAATTAAAATGGAGGATTCGATAGAGAATGCTATTGTGGGTTAGCGTGATCTAATGACTCAAATTATTTCCATTGTGTTAAAATTACAAATCAAATATCTCTTTGAATCTGGAAATATAGCATTGGCATCCACCAATTTATTTTATTGATTTTTATACAAAGTAGATTCGAATGGCCAAAGATAAAATACTCTTCATCATTTCATTCGTTTGTCTAGGATTACTTGCTGCGTTTTTATTTGGTCACAATAAACCGCCCTCAACCCCTGTAACAAATGAAAAAACGGTTCAGACAGAAGTTGAACCTCCCGCCAGGGAGCCTGAAGTTCTTCCTCCAAAACCTGGTAAAGTGATGGTTCCTTTCCAACTAACCACGCGATCATCTGTTGTCCAATTTCTTATTCCTGGCTCTATTGTTGATATCCGGTTTACCTCTAAAGCAAATGTTGGTCTTGATGTCATTTCTGTGATTCTCCTGAAAAATATTCGCGTGCTAGGTATTGGCCGAGATGGTGAAGGAAAAAATTACAATGAAAAGGGTGTATTTTATAAACCCAATATCCCAATTGAAATCCTATTGGAAATGACTCCTGAGGAATCGGAGATTCTCTCTTATGCAGAACAGTCTGGGAGTGCTACTTTAGAATTGGTAAAAAAAGGGGTATCATACCCCCAAGACAAACTTGTAGATCAGCTTTTGAAAAGTAGATCTGATGATAATTTTAATTCAATTCTTGCCACTCATATGATTCAGTCTCTTTTTCCAGAAAGTCAAATAAAGGTGATTTCTACGTCCAAAGGATATATCGTAGCTGGAAACGTAAGGGATCCACAAGCTGCAGAAAATATCGTCAAAATCTTAAATACATTGGCTCCAAATGGTGAAAAATCTGTAGTCAATTTATTAGAACATGCTGAATCAACAGAAGTCGCCGGATCTCAAACTAGTAAGCTTCCCAATTCCACTCCATGTCAGAGAGCAGTTCCTATAGAAATTAATGCCAAATTGCCCATTGCACAGCTGTTGCGAGAGGGCACTTTTGTAAATGTTAAATTCTCTTCGAGAATAGATTTAGGAGTGACTCCTATTTATCTAACTCTTCTCAGAAAATTACCTGTTTTAGCCATTCGCAGGGGTGAGATCGAAAGCAATCCGCATATAAATTCCAAACCAACTACCGGACATAACACTCAAGAAATATTAGAAGTATTTGTAGGAATGACTCCATGCCAGGCAAATATTTTTGCCTTTGCACTAGAGGCTGGAATTGTGTCATTAGAATTAACCGAGTCTTGTGGATGTGATGATCGTCCAGATCTTGAATGTCTTGCAGCAAGTCTTAATGAAAGCACGTCCCTTGGAGAATTCCAATCAACATTAGTCTCTTACATGCTCCGCTCTTTTTTTCCAACTGTAGATGTGGCTGTCACCTCCACTCCACGAGGCTTTCTAATTGAAGGAAAAGTGCCCGACCCGCAAATAGCCGGAAAAATAATGGAGATTTTTGAAAAATTGGTGCCCGGTGGCAATAAAACTGTTGTGAATATGATGGACATACAGCCTCAACAAGTTTTATTGCAGGTCAAGTTTTATGAAGTAAGTCCATCTATCATTTCTAGGGTGGGGGTGAATTGGCAGGTTTTGATGCAGGCAGGGGGGCAAATGTTAGGCTTTGGCGCTGTCTTTCCTTCTCCACCCGCAAAGAAATGGGCTGTTTCCCCTGAGACTGTAGTTAAATTAGGTTTAGCTAATACCTTAGTATAACTATCCTCTTCCAAC
>Ga0207012_1066_pt1 | contig 25751 bp, 21 predicted proteins | sample Alteio_BWMinCont_80_FD_153471 | JGI IMG/M metagenome (GOLD analysis project Ga0207012, IMG submission 153471) | Enriched cells from forest soil in Barre Woods Harvard Forest LTER site, Petersham, Massachusetts, United States -... | ecosystem: Environmental > Terrestrial > Soil > Temperate forest >...
TATGAACTCGTGGGGATTCAATCCTTTTATATTTTTTTCTACAAGTTCTCTATATTTGCCAACTGATTCCAGAATACCATTAAGTCTATTTTTGCTTTCACCTAGTTTTAATCCAACTTTGTATGAAAATAGCTGCAGGCAAATCTGTTGCAGTGACAGAACATCATCAACAGATGGATCTTTTTTATCGAGCGAATTTTTTAATGAAACCAATTGGTTAATTTGCTCCAGAATTTTAGCTGACTGATTCTCGCCAGGAAACCCCAGCTTCGTTGCAGCCTCGAGAGTCTCACTAAGATTTAATATTCCTGAACCTGACATAGCACATCTCCTCTAATTTATGCGGTGCACCCTATTACTAAAGTATACTACAAAAAAGTGCGTTCAGTATTCATCCTAACATATTGATCATACTCATATAATTGTCTATCGCCTACTCCACTAAATACCGTCGTTTAATATGGTCGATAAAATAACCCGAATCCAGTGACTTCCCCGTTATTTTAACCAGCAACGCATTCGTCTCAAGCGAAGCCGCATGCGAATAAACATTGTCACGCAGCCAATTTTTTAACGGTTGAAAATCTCCTTGCTTGAGATTCCCCAAAAACTGCGGTTGTGATTTTTCAAATGTTGCAAAGAGTTGCGCCGCAATCAATCTCCCCAATGTATACGCGGGGAAATAACCAAACGCACCCGATGGCCAATGTACATCTTGCATCACGCCATCTTTATTATTATTTTTGGTTGAAATACCAAAATATTTAATCATCAACTCGTCCCAACGTGCGGGTAAGTCTTTCACTGTTATCTCGTCATTCAATAAACTTTTTTCAATTTCGTAACGCAAAATAACATGTAGTGGATACGTTACTTCATCTGCATCGACACGAATAAGGCTGGGCTCAACGCGAGTGACTAGCTTATATAAATTATCTGCGGTAAGCGCATCTTGATGACCAAATTTTTGCTGAATATCAGGCTGTAAGTATTGATAAAATGGCAGCGAACAACAAACCTGCATTTCAATTAATAGCGATTGGCTCTCATGCATAGCCATGCTGTTAACATTGCCAACAGGCTGATCAATCCATTCGCGTGGCAAACCTTGTTCATAAAGACCATGGCCCGTCTCATGACAAATTCCCATGAGTGAAGAAAAAAATTCATTTTCGTTGTAACGTGTTGTGATGCGAACATCATTCGCATTTCCACCACAAAATGGATGATGACTAATATCCAAACGCCCATGCTGAAAATCAAAACGTAATGCTTCCATCACCTTCAGCCCAAGTTGTTTTTGTTGTTCTATCGAAAAAGGGCCTGCGGGTGATTTAACAATATCATTAAGTTGATTTTTTCTGATGCGTTGAACCAAATCGGGCAGCGTTTGTTTTAAACCGGAAAAAATCGTATCAATGCTCTCCTGATTAAATCCAGGCGCGTACTCATCGATCAAGGCGTCATATGGATTTAGCTGTAATACATCAGCACGTCGTTTCGCAACTTCTTTCACTAATTTAAAAACACGGTTAAAAACAGGAGAAAAATCGCGCCAATTATTTTGTGCTCTTAACTTACGCCAAACTTGTTCAGAAGCCATTGTTTCTTTCGTGAGTTTTTCTGTTAACTTTGAGGGAATACAGGCGGAAGTAATATATTTTTTTTCCATCCAGCGCAAGTTGGCGCTATCCCACAACGACAAACCATCTTCTTGCTTTGCTGCTGCGAGTAAATTTTTATTTTTTTTGCTGACTAAGATTTTTTGTGTCATGCAATTGAGTATGGCAACGGCTTCTGCGCGAGATTCCCCTGCCCCCTCTGGCATCATGGCGGCTTCATCCCACATCATAATACCTTGGATGTCATGAAGATGGGCTAATTGTTTGAAAATTTCCTTTAATTTTTTATACGCGCTCATAGCAAATTATTCCTTAAGATCTAGTCGACGACCATTTGTTGTGACATTGCTTTGTGATAGGACTCATTCACTATCCAAACACCCAATAATGCAATCACGCCGCCCAGCAATGAAAACAGCACAGGCACCTCACCCAAACACATCCACCCTAACAGGGTTGCCATGATGGGCATAAAATACAAAAAATTGGTTGCACGCGAAGCTGGCATAGAAGCTAAAGCGTAGCCCCAAGCAAGATACGCAATGGCTCCGGGGAAAACGCCTAAATAGACAACTGCCAGTGTTGCATGGGTTGGCGCATGTAAAACTTCGGCGCTTAGAGCAGGCAAATAAATTAATAGCGCCAATGTTCCACCCCAAACAAGATAAGTCGTCACTTCAATGGCATGATATTTTTTGAGAAAAGTTTTTTGTAATACGGAATAAATACTACCTGAAATGGCAGCCAATAATATGTAGAAAATGCCTATATCTAATTTAATGCCATCGCCTTGACCTAGCAAAATTAAAATCATTCCCGAAAAACTAATAGTCATACCAAGCAAGCCATATAAACTCAGCCTCTCACCTAAAAATAGAATGGCAAAAATGGTTGTCAGAATCGGTGATTGGCTAATAACAAAACTGGCAATTCCTGAGGAAACAGACTGCTCCCCATAATTCAAGGGTACGTGATAGCAGCCTAGCGTCACCGCGCCGATCAATAATAACCGACAAATATCTCGACGATTTATGTTGTTACGCGACGGCAAACGTAAATAAATAAAAAACATACAAACTGAGGCAACGAGAAAGCGTAATAATGCGAGCACGCCAGGAGAGTATCCATGTAACCCAGCACGTATCCCGACAAAGGCAGATGCCCATAGAATCATCGCAACGGCTAAGGCAATTTTTATTTTAACTGAAATAGAGGATGTATTATGCATGAATCTCCATTGTGCTAACCATTGTCTCGATTAAATTCACTCACAAAATAATTTTGTGACTGCATCTCTAGTAACCGCGACTGTGTACGCGAAAATTCCATAATGAATTGGCAACGATTATATAACTCTTGCACAGATTCGGCAGCAGAAATAACTAACCTAACACGCGCATCATATAGCACGTCCACTAAACTAATAAACAAACAAATTGTATCTTTTTCATTTTCTAGAATCGCGGGAACATCACTGATAAAAACGGTGTGATAGCTTTCTGCAATGCTTAAATAATCGCGCTGACTGCGCGGAACACGGCAAATATCATCGAAATCAAACCACACTGTATCTTCTGCCTGTTTTATAATACGTATCGATCTACCATTTAGATAAATGGGTGAATAAATAATTTCTTTTCCCTGGGTTAATACATCGAAACTTTTTTCCATGTTTTGTTGGGATTCATTATTGAGTGGCGTATAAAACACGCCGGCTTCTTTCAAATGGCGTAGTCGGTAATCTCTTGAAGCCGCCAAGTGAATTATCTCAGTTTGTGTTTTTAATAATTGTATTGCGGGCAAGAATTGTGAGCGTTGCAAACCATGCTTATACAAATCATCAGGCGCTGTATTAGAAGTGGCGATGAGACACATCCCTTTGGAAAATAATGCTTTAAATAATCGACCCAATAACATTGCATCGGTAATATCTGATACTAATAGCTCATCAAAACATAACACCATTGCTTCTTGTGATAATTCTGTCGCGATTGCTTGCAACGGATCTTTTTCGCCTTGGTGCTCGGTGAGTCGATTGTGGACTCGTCGCATAAACTGATGGAAATGCAAACGTAGTTTATTTGTAAAAGGCAAAGAATGATAAAAACAATCCATCATAAAGGTTTTGCCAATACCGACACCGCCCCAAAGATAAATTCCTTTTATTTGTTGCGGTTTGTGTAAAAAAGCAAAAAGGCCCGATCTTTTTGCGTGTTCTACCAATAAATCACGATGCACTCTTTGCAAACTCTGGATAACAACAAGCTGCTCAGGATCTCTGAAAATAACACCGCTCTCTACTTGCTGGTGATAATAATCCAATGGAGTCATGTGATGTACTATGCGATGCGGCAATAGAAGGCTACTTATCGATAAAGAACGAGTGTTTACAACTTTGATGACTCTTTACCTCGTCATTGCGGGAGAGAGCGAAGCAACCCAGGTTTAAATGCCCGATTTGAAGTGGCAATAAAGCCTGGGTTGCTTCGCTCTCGCTCGCAATGACGAGGCAAACTAAAAATTAATAGTCGTCATCGCCAGTTGCGGTATCGGCGCTCATGTCATCATTTTCGTTTGCGGCGGCATCGGGAGGGGTATTACCTGCGGACATATCATTACTGTTGCTGCTGTTACTGTTGTCGGAGCTGCCGATGTTTCCACCACCTGTTCCGCTTGGTGCGCTAGTCATTCCAGGACCATTCATGTCATCTGCAACCAGCGCAGCAGGAGCTGCATAAGCAAATGATGTTACCAACAACGCCGAAATAGCCATAACGGCCAATGTTCTAAATTTCATGCCCATTCTCCTTGAGAATTATCTAAAGTTTGACGATATAATTTAATACTAAATTGTTCTTTGTGCTATCATTTTTTAAAACATTGACAGGCTACACTGATGAAAAGAATTATAGTCTTAACTTCTGGCGGTGATGCCCCCGGAATGAATGCGGCCATTCGAGCTGTTGTCAGAACGGGCCATTATTTTAATATCAAAGTATTTGGATGTCAGTTAGGCTTCCAGGGGTTAATCGAACAAAAAATATTCCCTATGGACCCCGAAGATGTGGCTAATTGCATCCAGCTCGGCGGCACCATCCTACAGGCTGGCCGATGTCTCGCCTTCTTACAACAAGAAACTCGCGATAAATGCCGCGCATTTGCCAAAGAACACCAGATTGATGGCATCGTTGTCATCGGCGGCGACGGAAGCTTCAGGGGCGCCTCATTACTCTCCTCAGAAGGTGGTCCCGCCGTTATCGGCATTCCCAGCACCATTGATAATGATATACATGGCACAGAATATACCTTAGGGTTTGACACCGCACGCAACACAGCTCTACAAGCCATCGATAAAATCCGCGATACTGCCTCCAGCCATAATCACAATTTTTTGGTCGAAGTCATGGGGCGTAGCTCGGGATTTTTGGCTCTTGATGTCGGTATTGCAGGGGGCGCCGAGTTTATTCTTCTACCAGAATTTCCTATTCCCATCGACGCATTAGCCAAAAAAATTACCGCGCCCAGACGCAGCAAAAAAAGCTCCATTATCGTTGTAGCCGAGGCAAATCACCCAGGCAGAAGTATGGAAATTGCTGAACAGCTTAATTCTCTCACTGGATCCCAATATCGTGTTTGTATATTAGGCCATACTCAACGGGGCGGATCCCCTACTGCGTTGGATCGCAAAACAGCCTCCACTATGGGATATTTTGCCGTTAAAGGGCTAATAGACGGGTCGTCTCAAAAAATGATTGCCATGCAAGATAACCAACTTTCGCTTCAACTCTTCCCAGATCCCAGCCTGGGAGCGCGTATTCTGACTAAGAAGCAGCTTATTGATCTAAATGATGTTTTATGCGCATAAAGCCACGTTGAGATTGCGTAATTACTTGAGCATTTAAGACTTTCTTAAGCTTTCGATACTACATTACTACTGACGCAATAAATTGAGGAACTGGTATTTGTACCCTGCTTCTGGTATAAATTCCCCCCACATTATTCTACAGCCTCAATTTGTATCTTTAATTTACTGCGTATCATCAACTTAAAGCAGGTAAGACAATTGGCCAATATTAAAGTTGTACAGATAGTCGCTTATTCAAATAATAACTTTTCAATGGGAAAAATCGCATGATAGCAGAGAACCGTAATTCGATTAGTTTCTTTGATAAATCTGTTTTACCGTGGTTCATTTGTAGCGTAGGCATGTTGTTTTATTGTTATAATTATTTTCTACGCAGCTCTCCCAGTGTTATGCAACACGACTTGATGCAATCCTTTCACATTACCGCCACTCAATTTGGCACGCTGATTCTCTTTTACTACGTCGCTTATACCCCCATGCAAATTCCTGTTGGCATGATCTATGATAAGTTTGGCGCGCGGTTCGTGTTATTTTTTGCGTGCCTCACTGCCGTGATAGGACTGATGATCTTCGCTTCAGCAGACAGTTTTGCCTTGGCATGTGTAGGACGTTTTTTAATAGGGTTAGGGACCGCATTTTCTTATATTGGCGTATTGAAATTGGCTTCGGTATGGTTACCGCCATCTCGCTTTGCTGCTATTGCTGGATTAACCACTGCTGTTGGTATGACCAGTGGCGCCCTAGCACAAAAATATCTCGCTAGTGTCGTTGATGTTGTTGGCTATAAACCTATTCTTCACATCGCGCTCATCATTGGCATTCTTCTCAGTTTTGCTATTCCTTTCTTAATTAAAAGCCGTCCAAATCAAGCTGTGAACGCAGCAGATGCCATGCGGGCTCCAATGAGCACCAAACAGCTTTTTAGTGCATTACGCGTAATTTTTACCAATCCACAAATGTGGTTAATTGGGGCTATCGGCTGCGTGCTTTATCTTCCTTCGATAGTACTGTTGGATGTGTATGGTATCTCTTACTTTAAAGCAGCGCATGAGCTGACGTCTCAGCAAGCGGCTAATGTATCGGCTCTGACTCTCTTTGGTTGGATAGTCGGTGGTCCTATTATCGGCATTATTTCTGATAAGATTAAGCGTCGTCGTACGCCACTGATTATTACCAGCGCTATTACTGCCGTACTCTTGTATACGATATTCTATTTTCCTGGATTAACTATCGATGAGTTATCTATCATCGCCTTTATTGCAGGGTTCTGTTGTGGCGCGCATCCTCTTTGTTTCGCCTTGGGCAAAGAAAATAATCCTACACAAATGGCTGGAACGGCTGTTGCCGTGACCAACATGTTCATCATGATGGGTGGCATCTTCTTTCCGCCTCTAGTCGGTAGATTGCTTGATCTACATACAACCAATGTGATTGGAAATGGACTGCATGCTTATACAGCAGGTGATTACACGTTTGCACTCAGTATTGTTCCACTTGGAATTGTACTTGGCACGGTATTGTCTTTGTTCCTCAAGGAAACTTATTGTGAGTCTCAAGCGGCAGAAGCGAGTGAACCCTCTATTTTTATGCGTCCTATCTTGTTAAAACCGGAAGTACAAGGTACGCATTAGTTTTTGATTTTTTTTGTAGGTGATCCACCGTCAGGACCCGGTGGTGGATCAAGTGTTACCCCATCATCTCCTTCCTGTTTCTTTCTATGGTGCTCCCCCCAATAACTAGGATCCCATTGCGATACAAATTCATATTCATCTATGTCAGCTTGACTAAATGGAAACCTCTCGCTTTGTTTCAACTCTCCTATTTCTGTTAAATATTTTGCAGCTGAATGGTCCCATCCAATGTGACTGCGTATAACTGCTATCGTTTGCTTGTGATTTCCCGGCGAAATTTTTCGCTGTCTATGCATATCGATCAATTTGCCCACGGCTTCAGGAGAGCCTGCCTCAGCTGCCAGCTTATAATACAGAAAAGCCTGTCTCAAATGATTATCTTTTATACAGATATCTCCAAGCAAAACAAGCGCGTCTGGCTCGCCTTTTGCTGCTGCCTGACGAGCCAGGGTAATCGCTGCTTCTTTATCGGTGGCAAGAAGATTTCGGCTTGAAATTAGCATAGCGGGTGGGTAATCTTTCACTAGCGTTTGTATTTCTGCTTTGTCATGTTTATCGTGCGTTAGACTGAAAATGTGTGCCGCGCCCATGTGCGATTTTCCTGCTATCATTGCACTGTTAATCAAGTCTATGCCCATCTTTTTCAGGCGGTCGTCGTCACCCTCCTCGTCATCCGAATCCATACCTAGATTTACCCTCGCCAATTCAAGGCAGCGAGCTCGTTGATACAGTGCACTAGCATTCGGTATTTTTACACGCATGAAGTATTGATAGGCTTCATCAGTTTCATGCTGACTAAGACAATACATGCCTAAAAAGATTAACTTCTCATTCTTACCAAGCTTGTTGTCGATAGGAGTTGATGCGATTTTTGGATTGCCTTCTTGATTGATTTCTTGACTGATACGTTCATAGTGCTCTTTAGCAACTTTCCAGTCTTTATTAGCACTCAAGCGACGTTCCAGCAGGTATTCTTTTAACGGTTCTTTACCCTGCAAAAAATCGTTAAGAACATCGGCAAACGGCCTATCAAAACAGGCTTGGAATTGCTTGCGCGTATCATTATTTAGCTCTACTGATTCTAGGCTTGAATGCGAATCCACTATCGATTTCCCCCATCATTATCTAAAGATATGAAATGTGTCGTTTATGCAGAATAAAGGCATATTGTTATATCGATAAGTATTGTGCATTAAGATCTAAAATGCAAATTTATAACTCACTTCTATTATGTTGCTTGGGAAGCTTTTAATCCTGTTTGTACTAAATTGATTCAAAAGGAGATTTTTATCTGATAGTATCGATTCGATTAACCCGTTGTCGCTGTTATATCCATTCTTTCTGCACCAAAAAATCACTATAGAGCTTGGCTTCTTCGCTGGCGGGTTCGGGATGCCAATTATATTTCCACGCGACCATTGGGGGCAAAGACATTAAAATTGACTCTGTACGCCCCCCTGACTGCAGCCCAAACATTGTTCCTCTATCATAAAGCAAATTAAATTCCACATAACGTCCACGCCGATAACATTGAAAATCTCGCTCTCTTTCTCCAAACGGATGTTGCTTACGCTTAGCCACTATCGGTTGATACGCCTCGAGATAATGATCACCTACACTTCGCATCAAAGCAAAACAGTGTTCAAATCCTCCCTCGTTGAGATCGTCAAAAAACAGTCCGCCTATGCCTCGCGGTTCATTTCTATGCTTGAGATAAAAGTATTGATCGCACCATTTTTTATAACGCGAATACACATCTGCACCGAAAGGATCGCATGCGGTCTTAGCTGTTTTATGCCAATGCTGACAATCTTCAGCAAAGCCATAATAGGGTGTCATATCAAATCCACCACCAAACCACCAAATAGGATCTGCTCCGGGCTTTTCAGCCACAATAAATCGCACATTCGCGTGAGAGGTTGGGACGTAAGGATTAAGAGGGTGGATAACAAGAGAAACCCCCAGTGCTTGAAAATGACAATCTGCTAACTCGGGTCGTTTTGCTGTAGCTGCTTGCGGTAACCGTTTTCCATAGACATGAGAAAAGTTGACTCCCGCTTTTTCGAATAGTTGTCCTGAGTCTAAAAAACATGTTCGCCCGCCTCCGCCCTCATGGTGTTCCCATAGGTCTTCAACAAACTTCGCTTTGCCGTCTTCCATTTCTAAGCAAGAACAAATACGATTTTGTAAATTATGTAAATAATTCTTAACCTGAGCGACAGCTGAAGTCACTTCTATTTTTTCTAGGGTCATTCTCTTTTCCTTTGGCCGATTCTACTTATACCTGCATAAAACATTTTGGGCTCTTAGCAGTAAGCTATATAATACCCCACACATTCCGCCACCTATTCTGATGGGAGCTTGCCATAATGACAACAGACACCTTAAAAACCCGACGCACACTGACTGTAAATGGAACTCCGTATGATTATTTCAGTTTGCCTGCGGCAGAACAAGCGGGGTTGCCAGGTTTGTCGCAACTGCCATTTTCACTCAAAATTCTCTTAGAAAATCTATTGCGTCACGAAGATGGGCAAAGTGTAACGCCAGATGACATTAAAGCACTAGCACAATGGCTACATAAAAAATCCTCCGATCGCGAAATTGCTTATCGTCCTGCTCGTGTTTTGATGCAGGATTTTACCGGTGTGCCCGCGGTGGTTGATCTTGCTGCTATGCGCGCTGCCATCAAAAAAATGGGGGGCGATCCAGAACGCATTAATCCCTTATCACCAGTGGATCTGGTGATTGATCATTCTGTACAAGTTGATCAATATGGCACAAAAGATGCCGTACGAATTAATGCAGCAATCGAAATGGATCGTAACCGCGAACGTTATGAATTTTTACGCTGGGGTCAACATGCTTTCGAAAACTTCCGCGTAGTTCCGCCTGATACCGGCATTTGTCACCAAGTTAATTTAGAATTTCTCGCTAAAACTGTTTGGGTTAGCGAAACAGCGGGCAATAAAGTTGCCTACCCTGATACTCTGGTGGGAACAGACAGCCATACCACGATGATTAATGGCCTTGGTGTACTCGGTTGGGGTGTTGGTGGCATCGAAGCAGAGGCTGCCATGCTAGGCCAGCCCATTTCCATGCTAATCCCTGAAGTCGTTGGTGTAAAACTCAAAGGCAAATTACGCGAAGGCATTACTGCAACTGACTTAGTCCTCACTATCACCAACATTTTACGTAAAAAAGGCGTAGTCGGAAAATTTGTCGAATACTACGGCGAAGGATTGCACGACCTGCCGCTTGCCGATCGCGCAACCATTGCAAACATGGCTCCTGAATACGGTGCAACTTGTGGTTTTTTCCCCATTGATCAAATAACCGTGAATTATTTACGTTTAACAGGCCGAGATGAACAAACCATTGCGCTTGTAGAAGCCTACGCTAAAGCACAAGGTTTATGGCATGACAAGACAACAGCAGACCCGGTTTTTACCGATACACTCGACATTGATTTATCTTCGATTGAGCCTAGTTTGGCAGGACCAAAACGCCCACAAGACCGTGTTACCTTGCCTCAAATAACAGAGACTTTCGATAAATTATTAGCAGAAGTGAATCGCTCTCAAGAAAAAAATACGGCGATAAAAACAGATGCTGGCTATGACTTGCACCATGGCGATGTTGTTATTGCAGCTATTACCAGTTGCACAAACACATCGAATCCCAGTGTATTAATGGCGGCAGGATTAGTAGCTAAAAAAGCCGTTGAAAAAGGATTAAAATCTAAGCCTTGGGTCAAAGCATCTCTTGCTCCCGGATCTCAGGTTGTGACACGTTACCTAAACGAAGCTGGGCTGCAACAATATTTAGATCAAGTTGGCTTTTCACTCGTTGGATATGGTTGTACAACCTGCATAGGCAACTCAGGGCCATTACCTGAACCCGTTGCAAGCACAGTCATCAATAATGATTTAATTGTTTCTGCCGTATTATCAGGCAATCGCAACTTTGAAGGACGCGTACACCCGCTGGTGAAAGCTAACTGGTTAGCTTCACCTCCACTCGTTGTCGCGTTTGCTTTGGCCGGCACCACACAAATTAACTTAACAAAAGACCCTATCGGACACGACTCCGCGGGCAAGCCTGTTTATCTCAGTGATATCTGGCCGTCTAACACAGAAGTAGCTGATGAGGTAAGCAAAGTTAACAGTCGAATGTTTAGCGAACAATATGCCGATGTTTTCTTAGGTACGCCAGAATGGCAAACCATGAAAACGCCATCAAGCCAAACCTATACGTGGAAAACTGACTCTACCTACATTCAGCATCCGCCATTCTTTGATAACATGTCGACTGAACCTGCAGCTATTCATGACATCAAAAACGCTAACATTCTTGCTCTGCTCGGTGACAGCATCACAACCGACCATATCTCCCCTGCCGGATCAATTAAATCTGATAGCCCTGCAGGACGGTATTTGTTAGAGCAAGGTGTTGCAGCAGAAGACTTTAACTCACTGGGCGCGCGACGCGGCAATCATGAAGTCATGATGCGCGGAACCTTCGCTAATATCCGAATTAAAAACGAAATGGTACCCGGTGTTGAAGGTGGATTTACCAAACATATTCCAAGCGGAGAACAGTTATCAATCTATGATGCGGCGGTACGCTATCAACATGACAAGACTCCTCTTGTTGTCATTGCGGGCAAAGAATATGGCACCGGTTCATCACGCGACTGGGCTGCCAAAGGACCTAAATTACTCGGCGTTAATGCTGTGATCGCAGAAAGCTTCGAGCGCATTCATCGCTCTAATCTGATAGGTATGGGCATTCTTCCTCTTGAATTTAAAAATGGTGTCACTCGAAAAACATTAAATTTAACGGGAAATGAAACCATTGATTTGCTTGGCTTAAGTGGAGACATTAAAGCTAGCATGAACATAAAGGCAATTATCCATCGTGCAGACAAATCAAAAATAGAAATGGATTTGTTATGCCGTATCGATACAGCTAACGAAGTAGAATATTATCGTCATGGTGGAATTTTACAGTATGTGTTGCGGAGTATGTTGAAAAAAACATAATTGTAGTAATGTAGGTTGAGTGCCTTTTATGAAACCCAACCTGCATTATCCATTGGGCTTAAATGTCCGATGAATTTTTTCCGGAACTCCATCAACATCACTTTTTGACTTTACAAAAATATCTTCTATCGTTCTGGTCGAGCGATCAATTTTATATAACTTCGCCAATGCTTTTGCAGGAATATTTTTTATAATATTCACTTCTTGTTCATGCACAGCTAAACAACCACACACGACAGACAGTGACCATGAGCACAGACAGCCTCTTTTTTTCTCTTGCTGACGACGAACAGCACTTGTTGCCATAATATCAATAGCCGATTTAGCCGGCAGTTTTGTTGGATCGATTTCAAAAACCCAGCCACCTCCAGTCAATAACCCACGTTCCATCTGAAAATCTATAATCACCGGAGCCGCGTATGCAAGAGTGGGACCAAAAAATTTGCTTGTTGATATACCATAATTCGATGTGTGCATAGAAGAAAGAGTATCCAGGTCTGCCTGTGTGCATTGCATGCCATTTTTAAATAATCTGAACGCAGCTTCTTCGGATAATCGCATGCCGCGATATAGAGGTTCGCTATTTTCGTAGTATCGAATTGGACTAGAATCTGCTACGTCGTCTTCGGCCATGTCTTGGTGCGCCGGACTAGGCGCAGTGTGTGCAGCATTAATATCTAATAGTGGAACGGAGTGTTTTGCAATAAAGTTATTAGGCTTTTCATCCAGAGTATATTCATCAAGTAGACTATCAAATTGCTCCTGCCTGGTGTTTGATCTAGATGAACGCGGCCAGCAACCAAAGAAAGTGAAGCCAGGGCTACTCTGATTCTGTCTAATATTTTTTTTATTGGCTGTAACAGGCATGATATCACTTCAAATATGTCTGGAAATCCTACGCAGAAAACCATGTTACATGAATAGCCTTAACACTGCATTAAGAACACTTAAGCATGCGTTAATATAGGACTGATATGATACTAAAGAGGGGGAGCCATGGCATTCAGTTCTAAAACATTTGCAGAATTCAATACGTTTTTTGATGAGCGATTGGACATGGTTTTCGATTATGCTGAAGGACTTGAGCGAGCGAAAAAAGTTATCACCGAAGGATACACAACCATTATTGTGCCAAATGACAATGGTAAGTGTTTGTTAGCAAAGCATTATCACGATAAATATGGCATAGAAATATTTATTATGACTGACACAAAAAATCTAGGAGCGTTCATTGAAAAAATTCGTGAGAGAGATGGTGATATCAAAATTGGAATCATAGCAAATACAGATAATGCCCATGTGGTGCCACTTATTTATGAAAGAAACGGTGACAAAGAAAGCATTATTAATTTTGATACATTGGGGCCTGAGCCTAAGCCCCCATCAAAATTTAATATTGCCGCATTTATTAGTCTGATTAAAAGTGTTACCAGTAACAAGAATATTGATTTTCACTCATGCCAAGGAATCAGGCAAGTTGATAGTTATTCTTGTGTAAATGACGCATTTGCCATTCTTAAAGATGCGTTACGGGAAGAGAATATTACTGCCCAACTGAAAAACCCGAGACCAGCTCAATCCGCCATTCAAACAACAAGCCATTCTTACACATTGGTCCAATTACCAGAACGATGGTCCAAGAGCATTCAAAATCAAAAGATTTTTGATGAGTACAAAGTTAAAATTAATTTTGAAGACCCTGTCGCTAGATCAAGAAAAGAAAAACCTAAGAAGTCACTACAACAACATAGAAATGAAAATGAAAAAGCGATAACTCGTCGATTTTTATATGAACTATCTAATGGAACTTTAGTGAAAGAAACAGAAGAAACAAAAAGAATAAATGTTTACTTAAAAGAGAAAGGATACTCTAATGTGACAAGGGTGAAAAAAACATATGGAGACCGCATAAAAAACCAAGAGAATTTAAATCAAATCTACGAGCAGTATAGTGATATTTATGGATTAAAAAATCCCACAATTAGATCTAATCATATTTCTACTTTAGGTGGCAAGTCATCTTAAGAACGTTCTGACGCTATAATAAATTAGCCGGGATAATTCATATCCTCTCTGACATCCATTAACATTTGATCGAAAGAATTAAAGCGTATAAAACCGACTCGCGAATATTCTAAGTTGATGATGATATAAATAATAAAGGCCGTTAATATTACATAACTTAGCACATGGATGGGATGCTTTTGTTGATTTTCAGCAGCATTGTAGCCTACTAAAAAAGCACCTAAAGCGGCTAAACCAATAAGTAAAAAAAAGATAATGTAAGGAGGGTGAATGAGTGTCATGTTTATCCCAGCGTGGAACATATCAAACATTTTACTCATGGCAGGAATAGCCAGTTGAGCTAAGCCGTTGTTTGAATTTTCTACGCAAGCAGCGATGACTGTTTTCCAAATTTTATGCTGAACGTCGATAGCCTTTTCAAGATCTCCGTCTACCTTTGCCTCATAGGGGATGTCATTATAAGATGCAATATGCAAGTCAAGATATTTGCGAATGTTTTCGCGTAAGACAGGCTGATATTTTGGAGCGACTAAATCAATCATTTCGTAAGCTGTGTCGAAGATATTTGCTTCATCCACGATGTGCACTTTTCGAGTCTCGTAGCGGTCATACGCTCCAGAAAAGGTAAAGGCAATCAACAGTCCTAAGAGACCAAATACAGCACCTTCTGCTACACCCACTATCTCAAGTTTATTTTCAGGATGACTTTTCTGTTCTGAACGTCCAAAACGGCGACCCAGGCTGGCGCTGACCCCTAGTATGAGCAAGAGTACAATTAAAACAAAAAAAACTAGAAATATATGGATCATGGATCTTCTCCTTCCTTAGAGTGTACCGTGGGTCAAACATTCTCCAATTAACCCAGTTTAAATTAAACTAATCAATAAATCGATGCATAATATAAGCATCTATCAACCCTTCTTGAGTATGCTTAAAAGCTTTGGGTGAAATACCGATAATTTGGAAACCCATTTTTTTCCATAGTGCTACGGCAGGTTTATTTGTGCTGATGACAAAATTAAATTGTATCGCGAGATAACCTAATTTTTTAGCTTCTGCTAGAGAATGTTCCGCCATCGCCTTACCAATGCCATGACTGTGTTTTTCTGGATGCACCATGTATGCTGCATTTCCTACATGTGAACCTAACCCAGGCTGATTAGGTTTAATAAAATAAGTGCCAATAATTTGATTATTTAGCACAGCCACATAGGTATTTTTATCCGGCGGCATCCATGATACATAGGCTGTTTGCTTATTCGTACTGGGAGAAAAAGCATACGTGTCACCTGTTTTGATGACAGTCTGAAATATGTCCCAGATAGATTCAAAATCTTTATCAGAAGCTTCTCTTATTGTTATATTCATAAAAAATAATTATCCGATTTTCCAGCTAGTCCCCGTTGGCCCATCTTCTAAGACAACAGACATCGCCGCCAATTCTGAACGAACACGATCTGCTTCAGACCAGTTTTTATTGGCACGAGCTTGATTGCGAGCCACAATTAACGCTTCAATTTTGATAGCATCAACGACGAGATTTTTTGCGCCTGATTGCAAAAATTGTTGCGGATCGTCTTGTAAAATGCCTAACACATCACCTAATTGTCGTAACAAAGCACCATGCTCCGCAGCTGCTTGTAGATCTTTTTCTCGCAATCGTTGTATTTCATGCGCTAACTCAAATAACACAGAGAAAGCAACTGGGGCATTAAAATCATCATCCATTGCCAAAATGAATTGCTGTTCATACTGACTATCTTTGATTGTGTCCGCTTGCGGCAAATCGCGGAGAGCAGTATAAAATCTTTCTAGCGCATTGCGAGACTGGTGTATGACACTATCAGAATATTGGAGCGGGCTACGATAGTGACTCGTTATCAAAAAAAATCGCAAAACTTCTGGAGCGTGTTCTTTCAGCAAATCACGTATCGTGAAAAAGTTGCCTAGAGATTTTGACATTTTTTCTTTATCTATCTGCAAGTAGCCAGCGTGCATCCAGGTGTTGACAAATTTTGTATGGGTAGCAGCTTCTGATTGCGCAATTTCATTTTCGTGATGTGGAAAAATTAAATCTTTGCCACCACCATGAATATCAAAATGATCACCCAACACATTTGTTGACATGGCTGAACATTCGATATGCCAACCGGGTCGCCCCACTCCCCAGGGAGATTCCCAATAAGGTTCGCCTGGTTTTGCTAATTTCCAGAGGACAAAATCTAATGGGTCACGCTTAACATCATTGATTTCAACACGCGCACCACTTTCTAATTGATCAATGTTACGGCGTGCTAAACAACCATAATCATTAAAGCTGCGTACATCATAATAAACATCACCATTTGACGCGACATAGGCATGACCATTCGCCAATAGTTTTTTAATCATAGCAATAATTTGTGGAATGAATTCTGTCGCTGTGGGCTCTTCTGCTGGTGGCAGCAATCCAAGGGCAGAGAAATCCTCCCGCATTGCTGTCGTAAAACGTTTTACTATCACTTGAAAATCTTCTTTTATTTCATTTGCACGCTTAATAATTTTATCGTCAATATCGGTAACATTGCGTATGTAGTTTACTTGATAACCGCGCCAACGTAGATAACGAATGATAACATCAAAAGCAGTATACGTACGCGCATGACCCAGATGACAATAATCATAGACCGTGACGCCGCAAACATAGATATTCACTTTGCCCGGTTGAATCGATTTAAATTCTTCTTTTCTCTGTGTCAAACTATTATAAATCTTTAGCATTAACTCTTCCTCACTATCTCCAGCGCATCGTCAAATCGTAGTTGCATTTTTTCTTTGCCGAGCAATCCGACAATTTGTAATAACTCAGGCCCATGTTGCTGACCGGTTAGCGCAATACGAACAGGCATAAATAATTTTTTTCCAGAAATATTTAGCTTGTGTTTCAGCTCGTCTAGAATGATTTTTAAATCGGCGCCGTGCTGTTCAATAGCATCTTGCAGGGCAATAAAAAATGGTTCGCCTGCTTCTTTTAAAATAGCAATTTGATCATGGTTCAAATGCAGACTATTGCCGAATAAAATATCTACCCAAACACGAGCATCGGCTGGGAAATAAATATTCGGGCAAATTGCTGCGGCAAATAAATCGTGCAATGATTCAGGCACGGCGTGTCTCATTTCTTCGCCAAACCATTTCCAAACGGATTCTGAATCTAGCGCCATGATGGCTTCTTTTTGCCAATGAAGTAACTGGTGTTTATCAAACCGTGCTGATGATTTGCTCAATTTTTCTAAGTGAAAATTGTTTGCCAAATCATCAAAGCTCATTAAGTTCTGTTCATCATAAGTATGACTAAGCCGTGCTAAATAATTTAATACCGCTTGTGGCAAATATCCGGTCTCATGTAAATCATGCAAACTAAAACTGCCATGACGCTTTGATAACGGCGCGCCATCATCCCCGGTAATCAATGATAAATGCCCATAATGCGGCGCATGCAAGCCTAACGCGTGCAGAAGCATCAATTGTCGTGGGGTATTTGCCAAATGATCTTCGCCACGTAGTACATGCGTTATCTTCATCAACGCATCATCAATAGCATTACAAAACATAAACGAAGCGGTGCCCTCAGCTCGACGGATGATAAAATCACCGATATCGCTACTATTAAATCGTTGCGGACCTTTAACTAAATCAACAAAATCAATATTTTTTTTCTCGGGAACGCCAAATCGCAAAGCGGGGGTTTTCCCTTGCGCTATTCGGTTGGCCACTTCTTCTTTGCTAAGTGATTTACATGTACCCGGATAGCGTGGCGGCTGGCCACGTGACAGTTGAATTTTGCGATTCAACGCCAATTCTTGGTCGGTGCAAAAGCATGGGTAAGCTAATCCGCGATCTTCAAGTTCTTTATAGTACTGCGCATAAACATCATGGCGCTGTGACTGCCAATAGGGCGCATGCGGGCCTTCAACACATGGTCCTTCTTGCCAATGAATTTCCATCCATTTTAAATCGTCCTGTAATATTTCGGCGTATTTGTGTTCGGAGCGTGTCGCATCCGTATCTTCAATCCGCAAAATAAAACGGCCGTTGGATTTTTTAGCATAGAGTGCGCTGAATAACGCAGCACGGACATTGCCTAAATGTAACAAACCTGTTGGACTGGGAGAAAATCGAGTTCTGATCATTGTCTTGCTTCCACCATTAAACGTTTCATTTCGCGCACTGCATTTTCTAAGCCGATAAAAATGGCGCGTGCAATAATACCATGCCCAATATTTAATTCATTGATTTGCTGGATACGGGCAATCGCTTGTGTATTTTGATAATTTAAACCATGACCCGCGTTCACAACCAGGCCAGATTTATGCGCAAATTCAACGGCGGTGATAATGCGATGTAATTCAACATTGCGTTCTGCCGTTGTTTTAGCATCCGCATATTGCCCAGTGTGAATTTCGATTGTGGGTGCGCCACATCGGATGGCTGCTTCTATTTGTTTTGGATCGGGGTCAATAAATAGTGATACATCAATACTCAGTGCGGCTAATCGCTGACAAGCATCACGAATTGAAGGTTCCTGAGTCAATACGTCTAAACCACCCTCGGTGGTTAATTCTTCGCGTTTTTCTGGAACTAAACAACAATGCACGGGGCGTGTTTTTTCTGCAAATTTTAACATGGCTTCAGTGACAGCCATTTCTAAGTTAAGGCGTGTTAATAACACGGCTTGAATCAACTCAATATCACGCTCTTGAATATGCCGGCGATCTTCACGCAAGTGCACAGTGATGCCGTCTGCCCCACCCTGTTCCGCAGCAAAAACCGCTTCTACCGGATCGGGGTAACGTGTATGGCGCGCTTGGCGTAGCGTGGCGACATGATCGATATTAATTCCTAATAAAATATCTTCTTTTTGCTTGTTCATGACGGAACATCCTCAACACAACCCTCTTTCGCCCGTGCGAGAGGGGATTTTACATTGATAAACAATTGACGACTACGTAGTTGACGTTCGCCCAATAATGGCGCTAGAGCCAAACGCATCAAGCGCTTAGCATCGTATAAACACGCTGCATCATCTAATTGCTCGGTAGCTAGCGCTAATAAACTTTTACCGGAGAAAATGGAACCTTGTCCTGGTGCAGTTTGTGCTTCTTCACAAACTTCAAAACCGTGTTCTAAATGAAACCGGTAGTATTTTCCTGCAATAAAATCCTGATTTTTAGCAGCATCGTGTTTGAGCTGCAATCCATAACCCAGCGTTTCTAGCAGTCTTTTTTCAAATAACCGCAGGGTTTTATGCAACAATTGCGCGTTTTGTAATTCTAACAGCGTATCTTGATAAATGGTATAAAGCTCTGGATGTGGGTCCTGTTTATGCAATACACGCATTAACAATTCGTTCAAATATAAGCCGCTAAACAAGCACTCCCCCCTTAATTGCCTAGAATAGCCATTTGATTCTGCCGTCAGCATAGTCATTAGCTCAGAGTTCCCTTGCCAAGAAACCAGTAGTGGCACAAACGGCTGTAACAAAGAGCGCAACCGGGAACGATTCTGGCGTACGCCACGCGCAATCACAGCAACACGACCATACTCCTCGGTAAACAAATCCAGCAAAATGCTGGTTTCGCGATATGCTCGATGATGTAATACAAAAGCAGGTTGAAGGGCAATGCGCATGGGATAACTTATCTAAGTGACCATTAAACACACAAGATTATAATTTGTACAAATTATGCTCTTGCTGTAAACTTCGAAATTATTCTACTTTATACCAACATATAAAAAATAGAGAAACCTATTTGGCTACTTTTTGTTAGCTCTTAAGGCTCAGTTAAGGTTTGATGGATAAACTTGCCCCTCATAAAAAATCCATAAAAACAAAACTACACCGCGAGAGTGGCAAATGTTTTCTAACGCTCAAGACAAACCAACAACACAAACTTTGAACTTCCTAGGAAAAGCCAGGGTATTTACAGAAGAAGAAAAACAACACCGAGAACATGCCTTAAAACGATATAAAGAAAAAAGAAAACGTAGGGACGAGGCAAAACCAACTCGCTACCCTTCCCGCCAACTTGCTGCAGCTAAACGCCCCCGAGATAATGGACGCTTTCTAAAAAAACAAAAAACCTCACATCCTCAAGAGAGCGTGGTAGACACACAAGACAAAACGGTTGGTATTTATAGTTTTGACTCATGGTCAGAAATAGAAGAACAAGCTAAACAAAGCCGAGCCAATCAATCTGAAAATTCAAAGCGTCATATCACAGAAAGCATGAAAAATGCTTTTTTTCCGAATGAAAGTTCAATGTGGATCCCTTTGATTGAGAATGAGAACCAAAAATATTTGTTTGTTCAATTTGAAGAAGTGAGAACATCTCAGTACTTTCTGTTCTTTCACTCAGATGCTAAAGGTCAATTGCCGTTTTTAGAAATTGGAACCAATAAACATCAAACTGTATACTGCAAATGCGTAGCGTATAATCAAGACATAGATCAAGATAAGCGAAAACAATTACTCCAAGGTTTAACCACTGATGACATTGACAAGCTAATCAATAAGTTTAAAAGCATATTTTTCCCACGCAGAATTGTCGCTAAAAAAAATGAAGCACCTAAGTCTGTCAGTAGCCCTTTGTCGTCCTCCTCATCATCCAGCTCTACTGCCTTGTCCTTATCAAGGCTTTCATCGTCAGCTCACCGCTCTTCTAGGCTGCATAAAGTTGATAACAAAAAAATCGAATATATTGAGTTTCAAACAATAGCGCTGGAACTTTCGAGCTCACAGACAACAAACCCAGAAGACAACAGAATAAGTAAAATAAAACATGCACTATTTTCGACAGAAAATAATAAGTGGATACGCTGGTATAACAACAAAAACATACTTGTTCGATTGTCAGAAGAAAAAAAATCACTTTCGGTTTTTCACAATGAAAATGAGACGGTTCCATTTTTACAGATTATTGCAGAAATCAAAGGCGAAGAAAAACAATTACGCATAGAAAAAAATACTGGCGGTGACTCGACTAAAGGATGGAGCGAGATTGAAATTAGCGATTTAGCTAAAAATCTATCTCAGCTATTCTGCAATAGAACGATAAAAACAGAAAATGCTAACATAACAAAAGATGAGTTTACCAAAAAAATTGATGGGTCCTTGTTACAGCCTGCGTTTACTAGATTAACTCATATTTTATATCATGGATCTCCTCTCATCAGTAATCAGCACGCTTTCACGATTAACTGGCCGGGTGAAAATAATCAATATACAAATAGATCGCTAACCTTCCACTTTAATTATGCTAAAATTTTCGATTCTTATTTTATGTCTGAGAATGCGTTGTTACATAAACATTATGGAAGCACAACCATCCAACCTGGGGCGTCACCATATTATTCGTTGAAAGTATTTGAAAATCCCACGACAGAACAGAATGGCAACGTAGGAAACGAGCAACACCCAGCCGCACCGTGTCATATAATAACAATCATGATGACACTAGATTTATTGGTAGGCGAGTTACACGAGATAAAAAAAGGAATGACACTAACTGGGACTCAAGTATTGAACTTGGCTCTTTACTTGATTGATGGATTATTTCAACTGAAGAGTGTTTATCTGAATGATGCGGCCACTGTATCGGTGCCAGGAGAAAACAATTTAATTGGATATATTCCTCTACGCGTATCATTTGCTCTTGGCGGCAAGAAGCCTAAAACATGGTACGGTAGATATGGCTTTGAGCCCGTAGCGTGCAATAATGTTGAAACTGGTTGGAACTTGCAGGGCAAAAACCCCCGCGTGTCTCAAGATCCAAACGAATATTACACGGCGGTGACGCAACTTCGGGACCTGAAATTATCGCATCTCTTTCATTTTCTACCGCCAGAACGACAATCCTTGTTAGAGAAACTTTTTAATAAATACAAAGAACACTTTGCCACTGAATCTATCACGCAATCAGAAGAAAAAAAGCAACAAGAAGATCACGTTATACAAAGTGGTAGACTAACATTACACGATCTTACCGCGGTTGTTTATGGTATTTCAAAAAATATTAATGCCAACGCACAAGATATAGAAGACTTTAATAATTTGCTTAAATTAAATCAGTATTATAACGAGCGATCTGCTTTTGATAAAAATCAGCGGTTTGTGACTGATAAAATCCAAACAAGACGCGTAAAATATAAAAATTCAGACGGAGTGATTTCTGAAATAGCGCCTACTCGTATCAAACAGAAAAACAACACACAAACAGAAGCCATTTCTCAACTTGACCAGCTTGACCGCACTGTGAGAACTATGTATTTCACGCGATTTTTTGTCAGATCTAAAGAGATTACGCCATTTTTTGCGACGAATAATCATCATGAGTCAGCGCAACAGGCAGCTGAGCAAGCCATGCCTGATTCAAATCCTATTAAAAATTCACATAACTAGAGGAGTTAACTATGTCTTGGGTCAACAATGTTCCTGGCAGCAGCATACGCCAAAATTTACAGAGTTTAGTTTTCAATCTTGCCGCGCTACACCAACAATTTTGCAAACAAAAAAATTCCGCTAACTTTATTATGGTTGCAGACCTTTGCGATAATTTGATAGAACAGATTGAGGCAAATACCCCACCTAGTGCTGAGTTGGCTGCCAATCTTGTTAATAGCTTAAATACACAAGTTAGAGTTATTACGCAGAAAAAAGAAGGGCATCAAAATCAGCAGGCATTTGATAAACTACTGGCAGAAATATCACAACAAATAACAAAGATTGGTGGCGCGTTTCAAGATGGAATCAGAAAATTTGAACAAACAACAGCTGAGTTAACAATTTCTATATCATCAACGTCACAGTTGCGTAGAGCACTAGTCGATACACTGCCCAAGGAAACACTGCTAGCAGAAATCGATAGACTGCGTGAGATCCCACAGAATAGCTCATGCGCAAGCTTGATCAATCGCGCGTTCTTTAAACATAGAGTGGCGACAATTGGTGGATTGAGTAGCATTATTCTTGCTGGCGGGGGCATGCTACAGTCTGGATTAAACACCGCCCTGCATATGTTAAATGTGGGAATAAATGCATGTAGCGAGCCATTAGACAGTATTGCCGATAGCCGTGTAGTGGTTCCCGGAACGATGTTGTTAGCGGGAACTTTTTTGTTTTCATACGCGTTATGCGCGAGCCGAGCCAAACCGCTGATTGTGCCACCACGTAAAAATAGCCCTGATGAAGAACAGAAAATCGAAAATCACCAATCACCTGATAACAACACAGGGCAAACACCACTGCTGCTTTCACCACTTTCTTTAAAAAATTAAATGGTAGCTGATCCCCTCTCCGCCCGCGCTTTATGCGGGGGGAGAGGGAAAGGCGCGGTAGCGCGAGGGAGAGGTGGGTTCAAATTTTCCTTTTTTGCAAAAGTTCTATCCCTTTTTATTTTTTGCCATATCGACTTTTATTTCTAGACCAGACGCATGTGTTTTGCAAAAAGCGATATCCTCGGGAATATTTTTTATTTTCGTGGCAAGATTTTTGTCATCAATGTCTAGGTGTGAAAGCGCACGTGGATTGTTATGCATTAAATAGATCTCAATAGTTCTTTTAGCATGTTCATGTAATTTATTGAGAGGTTCCAGGTGTTTTTCTATTTCCTCGCGAGTAAACATGTCATTTTTTACGCTGCCATAATGCTGACTTTGAATCAGAAGAGATTCCATTGCCTTACTGAATTTGCCATACTGTTTTTTGACCGATTCAACATTGCTATTACTAAACAAAGGCACGCTCGTTATACATTTGTATAACTGGTCTATTCCCTTGGAAACATTCGCAATAGCTGCTAAAAAATTTTTTGCGGTCTGGTCATCATTAATTTTTTCGTATGATTCATTCAGTAACATTTCAGAAAGATTATTACTTTTAGAAGATTTCATAGCCCACCCCTTTGCCGTATGAATGTTCTTAAATCTTTTGTTAAGTATAGCAGGATTTAGAACAACACAAGGGGAATGTGCATTAGGGTCAGCGTGTAATCCATTGATTCATTTGCAATTAAAATTTTTACAATTATAAGGGAGCGTTGTAGCGTAATGGTATTACATTAAGCTGACCTCTCTGATTTTCACTCAAAATCAAGACTCCGAAACACCCTTTCATCATCCGTCCAACCATCCTTCACCTTCACCCACAAACGCAAAAAAACTTTTTGATTAACTATTTTTTCGATTTCTTTACGCGCTTGCGTGCCAATCTTCTTTAATCGTTCGCCACCTTGACCAATTACGATGGGTTTCTGACCTTCTCTCTCTACCCAGATAATGGCATTGATCTCGACTAGCTTTTCATTTTCTTTATAACTTTCGATTTCTACCATTGTGCTGTACGGCACTTCTTGCTCTGTCTCTTGGATTAATTTTTCACGGATGATTTCTGAAACTTGAAAGCGAATGCTCTTGTCTGTCACTTGTTCTTCAGGAAAAAGATGAGGACCTTGAGGCAGCAGTTTTGCGATAATGTCTTCGAGATAAGTTATATTATCCGCTTTTCTAGCGGACACAGGAACAATACACTCAAAACTAAATTTTTCACTTAGCTTATTCATCAGCGGAAGCAACTGGCCCTTATCTTTTAGTGTGTCCACCTTGTTGATCACTAAAATAACCGGTGCTTTTGTTCCTTGAAGTTTATTTAGCACAGCATCATCTTCGCCAGTCCAACGCGACGCCTCTATCATAAATACCACAACATCTGCATCCATGATCACCGAGGACGCCAAACGATTCATGTATCGATTCATTGCGCGCTGCCCTGCCTCGTGCAATCCTGGCGTATCAATATAAACAGCTTGTGCAGAATCTTGTGTTTTGATTCCTAAAATTTGGTTGCGCGTTGTTTGTGGCTTGGGGGACGTGATACTAATCTTTCTGCCCAATATACAATTTAGTAATGTGGATTTGCCGACATTGGGGCGTCCAACAATTGCAATATAACCACAGTGTGTTTTTTCATTCATTTTTTGATGATTCCTAACATGGCCTCGGCCGCATCCTGTTCTGCACGACGACGGCTTGTACCTTTGCCTATCGCTTTTTCTTTTATGCCGTCAACTTGGCAGCTGACGACAAAAGTTTGTTGATGCGCTTCTCCGCCGACGGATTCAACAGCATACAATGGCAATGATTTACGTAGCCCTTGTAAATATTCCTGTAGCAAGGTCTTTGGGTCTTTATGACTGGAAGCGTTGGACAATGATTGTAATAACAACTCATACCACTCAAGTATGCAATTGCGTGCTGTCTCAAAACCGCCGTCTAAATAAATTGCGCCTATAATGGCTTCCATCGCGCAAGACAAAATCGATGCGCGCTCAGTTCCGCCACTTTTTAGCTCGCCAGGGCCAAGATGCATATAACGGCCTAGCTCAAATTCACGCCCTAACTTTGCCAATGTGTCACGATTAATTAACGTAGCGCGCCATCGGCTTAACTCACCTTCTTGTGAGCGAGGGAACTGGTGATACAAAGCCTCAGCAATAATGAAATTGACTATCGAGTCACCCAAAAATTC
>Ga0207012_1067_pt1 | contig 25682 bp, 16 predicted proteins | sample Alteio_BWMinCont_80_FD_153471 | JGI IMG/M metagenome (GOLD analysis project Ga0207012, IMG submission 153471) | Enriched cells from forest soil in Barre Woods Harvard Forest LTER site, Petersham, Massachusetts, United States -... | ecosystem: Environmental > Terrestrial > Soil > Temperate forest >...
TGTTGTTTCATCGGAGAAAGCGAGGTTAAACGAGATGTCTTCATCTTCCTTAGCGATGATGAGCTTTCCTTCTCCAATGCGCGAGGCATTTTCAACGGCTTCAAAAAGGCGATTTCGTCCGGTTCCTGAAGTCTTAAGACGATCAATGACCAAGCTAAGTTCATTTCTACGCTTGCGATCAAATTTCTGGGTGAGATCTGCCTCATCGATATCGAAGAATTCTCCATTCAAACGTACTCGAAGAAATCCCTGTCTTTGAAGACGGGAAATAACGTCTTCAAATTTTTCATTCTTTTTGATTGCAATGGGAGCTAGGATCTGAATTTTTTCCCCTTCAGGGTAGGTTAAGATCTTTTCAACTACATACTCTTTACTGATTGATTTAATGACCTCTCCCGTCTCCGGACTGTGAGCAATACCGAGTCGTGCGTATAATATTCGTAGGTAGTCGTAGATTTCGGTCATCGTTCCGATAGTACTGCGTGGATTGCCTGCATGGGCTTTTTGTTCGATAGCGATAGCAGGGGAGAGTCCATCGACACGACCAACAATCGGCTTTGGCATTTGTTTAACAAACTGCCTAGCATAAGGGGAGAGCGACTCAATATAACGGCGTTGTCCCTCAGCATAAATCGTGTCAAAAGCAAGAGAGGATTTTCCCGATCCTGATGGACCCGTACAAATGGTCAACTTATTACGTGGAATTTTGACGTTTAAATGCTTGAGGTTATTTTGTTCAGCACCTTCAACAGTGATTTCTTGAATTTCACTTGTCACTTGTTGAGATTTCTTCCGCTTTCGATCTTTAATATTTTTAAGTGCCGCTGCGATTTTTTCTTTTGGGTTGCTTGTGAGTGCATCGTGGATTGCATGTCCGGTAGGAGTGTCCATGGCTGCGATTTTCTCTGGCGTACCGGTCGCTACGATCTCTCCACCTCTTTGCCCTCCTTCTGGTCCTATATCGATGATCCAATCGGCAGTTTTCACAACATCCATATTATGTTCGATGACCAGTACCGAGTTTCCTCGTTCGACTAGTTCTTGCAGAACTTCAAGTAGGTGTTTGATATCGTGGAAGTGTAGACCTGTTGTTGGCTCATCCAGAATATACAAGGTATTTCCTGTCGATGGGCGGACGAGCTCTTTGGCTAATTTGATTCGTTGAGCTTCACCTCCTGATAGGGTAGTAGAGGACTGACCCAATTTGATATATTCCATTCCCACTTTTTTTAATGTCTCTAGCTTATGTTTAAGGGAAGGAATATTGGCAAAGAAATCTAACGCTTCACACACTTCCATTTCTAAGACGTCATAGATGTTTTTGCCTTTATAAAAGATCGAGAGGGTTTCTTCATCAAATCGTTTAGTTTGACATTGAGGACAGTCCATCCAGGCATCTTCCATGAAGTCCATATCGATTTTAATCAGTCCCATCCCTTCACATTGTGGACACGATCCCTCTTTCACGTTAAAACTGAATCGTCCGGGTTTGTAACCTCTTGCTTTGCTCTCTGGGAGTTGGGTAAAAAGATCTCTGATTTCATCGAACAATTTAATATAGGTGGAAGGATTGGAACGGGGATTACGTCCAATGGGGGCTTGATCGATTGCGATGACCTTATCGATTTCTTCAATTCCTGAAATCTCATGGTGAGCACCAACTTTATGTTCCCCGTGGTGAAGATGGTTGGATAGGGCAGGGTAAAGGATATCGGTGATGAGTGACGATTTTCCTGATCCTGAAACACCTGTTACAGCAACAAAGACTCCTAAGGGGATTTTAACCGAAATGTCTTTGAGGTTATGATGGGTGGCTCCTTTTATCTGGATCTGCTTCTTATGGGGTTTTCGTCGCTTCTTAGGGATAGAAATCTTTAGTTTTCCTGTAAGGTAGCCAGCAGTGAGGGAATTCTCGCTGGAAATCAGAGCGTTGAGATCTCCATCAACAACAATTGTACCTCCTCTTGAGCCTGGTCCAGGGCCAAAATCAACAATATGGTCGGCTTCCCAAATTGTCTCTTCATCATGTTCAACCACAACAACAGTGTTTCCCATATCGCGCAGATGCTTAAGCGTGTGAATGAGTTTTTTGTTGTCGCGAGGGTGTAATCCGATAGAGGGCTCATCAAGTACATAGGTGATTCCAACTAGTCCGCAACCAATTTGAGAGGCAAGTCTAACGCGTTGTGCTTCTCCTCCTGATAGTGTGGGTGATGTGCGATCTAGGGTGAGATAGTTTAATCCGACTTCAACTAGAAAATGAAGCCTCTGTTTGATTTCTTTAAGCAGTTCGCCAGCTACTAATAGATCGTTTTCTTTTAATTTTAATTTTTCGAAGAACTCAAGGCAATCTTCTATGGTCATTGAAGCGAGCTGGCTGATTCTCTTTCCGTTGAGTTGTGCGGCTGCAGGATAGGGTTTTAAACGTTCCCCGTGGCAACTGGGACAGACTTGTATATTCATCAATTTTTGCATGTTTTTGCGGTACAGCTCACTTTTTGCCTCCGCATAACGCGAATGCGCTTCATAAAGAACCCCGCGCCACTGAATGTGGTCGGTCCAGACAGCCCCTGTCACAGGGTGGGTAAACGTGATTCTTGTCCATTTTTTTTCAGTCCCATACAAAAAGACCTTTTTGGCAGACTCAGACAGTTTTTTCCACGGTGTGTTGACACTGAAGCCGTAGGCAGTGGCTAGATAGTTGTAAATATTTCCAAATCGGACAGTATTGTATGAGCTTGCTATCGAACAGCAATCTTCTGCAATACTCAAATTGGGATCGATGATTTTTGTTAGATCAAATTCGTTGGCGATTCCCAACCCATTACATTGTGGACACATTCCCGATGGACTATTAAATGAAAAATCGTGAGGTTCAAGCGATGAATAGGAGAGGCCAGACTTAACAGAATAGGCATGCATGGAAAAGAGCAATTCTTCATCTGTATCGGCATCGAGGATGCTCATGACTCCATCACCAAAATTCAATGCGCTGAGGACAGCTTCAGCAACACGCGATTCACTTTCTTGATTGATTGTCAATCGATCAATCACGATGTCAATATCGTGGGCGACGTTTCCATCTAACGAAATTTCTTCATCTAACCCCAAAATCTGCCCATCGACACGTGCACGCATGAACCCTTTACGCATTAACTCCTGAAAATCTTCTTTAAACTCAGCTTTCTTACCTCTTGCGTAAGGGGAGAGCACGACGACCCGCTTTCCTGCAGGTAGTTTTTGGATTGTGCGGATGATGCGCTCTTTGCTTTGAGGGGTAACGGGTTCCCCACTAACCGGACAGTGAGGCACAGCGATTCGGGCATAAAGGACTCTCAGATAATCATAAACTTCGGTCATTGTTCCAACGGTCGAACGGGGATTCCGTCCAGCCGATTTCTGCTCAATCGAGATAGTTGGGGAAATCCCAGAGGCATGCTCGAGATCAGGCTTTGCCATTTCCCCGAGTTGTCGCCGTGCGAACGTACTCAATGATTCGACGTAGCGCCTCTGTCCTTCGACATAAAGCGTATCAAAAGCAAGGGATGACTTACCCGACCCCGACACACCCGTAAATACGATGAGTTGATTAGTGTCGAGTGTAAGATCTACAGACTTAAGATTATGGACTTTAACTTTCTGCAAGCAGATTTTTCGGGACTGCACTTTTTTCTCCGGTTATTCGGCTATATTGTAGCCTAAATCCGACAGAACTTCAATAGGATATGAAAGATTAGAATAACTTGATTTGACCTTATCGAACCTGACTTGTTGCAGAAAGTGGTAGAGGACAACTTTACTCCCACAAAACCACGGACTAAAGTCCGTGCCACAAATTTCTTGTTATAAACTTATTGTGGCACGGACTTTAGTCCGTGGTCGTGCCTACCAATCCTTCTATCTACCATCTGTGGCACGGACTTTAGTCCGTGGTTTTTTTGGCAACCTTTAAATTACTATACTATTTCTGGGGTTTGTTATCTTCGAAGCTCACCTGATCCACTACAAGCACCTCTGGACTATAGTGCCTTTCCGTCATAAATAGGGGTCCTTCGACTGTGGCGATCTGGTTTTTTGCTTCAGCATCCAGAAACTGTTGACGCATAGCAGGGGTTAATGTGCGACCAGCAAGGTTGTATTGGACCGATTGTCCTTTAGGATCTGGAATGACCGGATTAATTAGGCTAAGGCGGGTATTATCTCCACGCGAAATCAGATAGACATTATCTTTGGTGTGTTGAATCGAGCCATGAACTCTCAAACGAATGTTTTTAATCGATGGACCAACCATTCTCATTGCGGTGTTGATTGGACCAAATGAATAGGGGACATTTGGTTTCCATTTTAAGGTGGCTTGTCCAGCTGCTTGATCAATATTGTATTCGGCTATACCCGGAATTTTTTTAAATTGTTTCTCCAACAGAGCCGGACAAGACCCTTTGCAAAGCATTGGATTCCATGTGATAGTTACAAATTCAATTTCAGAATGTAGGCAGGGAGTGCTACACAGAATAGCAAATACCACTAAAATATTTAACAGTTTCATTGCTGTATTCTCCTTAAATTCGGTTTATGGTATACATTGTTCTTATGCACGTGTTTATGATGTTACTCCAAAACAATTAGGTATCGTATGATCCGCACAAAAATTATTTGCACTATCGGTCCCGCGGTTAACTCCCGTGAAAAAATAACTGAGCTCATTCATGCAGGGATGGATGTCGCGCGACTCAATTTTAGTCATGGGTCCCATGATGAGCATCTTAAAGTCATTGAGATTATCAAGCAAGTACGGTCGCAACTCAAAAAGCCTGTGGCAATTATGTTGGATACGAAGGGACCGGAAATACGCATACGAAAAATAAAGAATGATGGAATTGATCTTCCTGCTGGTCACCGTTGGCTGCTCGTCAAGGATGAGATCGAAGGGGATGAACACCGCGTTAGCCTGACTCCTTCTAATATTCTCGATAAGCTAGAACCTGGGATGATCATTCTCTTTGATGATGGTTACATTTCTTCACAAATTATTAGCGTATCCAATGAAGGTGTCTTGGTTGAAATTCAAAACGGAGGGTTTCTCCGCTCTGGCAAAGGGGTAAATATCCCAAATAGTTCCCTTGAAATGCCAATTTTTACAGCAAAGGATATCGATGATATCCGCTTTGGATGCCAAAACGGAATTGATATCATTGCGGCCTCTTTCGTCTGTTCTGCTGATCATGTACTCGCTATTAAACGTTTGCTTACCGAAGAAAAGCGGGGCGATATCGTCGTCATTGCAAAAATTGAAAATAGTGAAGGGGTGCAGAACTTCGATAGTATTGTACAAGTTGCAGACGGGATCATGATCGCACGAGGAGATTTGGGTGTTGAAGTTCCAATTAGTCACGTTCCTCGTCTTCAAAAAATGATGATTCGCAAATGCTACCTAGCAGGGAAACCAGCAGTGACGGCCACCCAAATGCTCGAATCGATGATCAATAATCCACGCCCAACCCGTGCCGAGGCTTCCGATGTGGCAAACGCTATCTACGATAGCACCTCTGCTGTGATGTTATCTGGAGAAACAGCCATTGGGAAGTATCCTCTAGATACTGTTCATATGATGTGTGGTATTGTCAAGGAAGCAGAAGAGGATATCGATTACAGAGACTTCTTCGCGTTTCATGCTGACTTGGTTTACCATGATGTTCCTTCCGCACTGACTCTTGCAGCTGTTAAAACAGCTTATAGTTCAAATGCAAAAGCAATCTTTGTCTTTACCAATAGCGGATCGACTGCACGGATGCTTTCTAGGCTACGTCCTGAAATGCCCATTATTGCCCTCACTTCAAATGAAAGAAGTTATCATCAGATGGCAATCAACTGGGGAGTCATCCCAATTTTAAGCGATAAATGCCATACGATGGCTGAGGCATTGAGTTCCATCAGCGCTTTTGCTTTGGAAAGAAAGCTTGTAAGCACCGGTGATTTAGTGGTGATCACAGCGGGTTCTCCGTTTGGAGTCTCCGGCACTACAAATATGATGGTTGTGGAGAGTATTGGCGATGTATTAGTACGAGGGGAAAATGGAAAAGGGGCACGTCTGCATGGTAATGTCACGTTAGTATTGTCATCAGAAGCTAAGAAACCCTATTCTGTCCGTGACCAAATTCTCGTATTGGCTAAATGTGATGAATCTTACCTTCCTTTGATTAAGGAATCATCAGCTATCATCTTACAAAACCACATCGATGATACCCATTCTGAACAGTATGCTCTGCAAATAGCTGAACAGCTTAACAAACCTGTCATTGTTAGAGCCGATGCTGCGACACTTGTGCTCAAAGAAGGACAGCTCATCACTTTAGATCCAGAGCGTTCCCTAGTTTATAAAGGTGTTGTGATATAAAGAAGCTGGATTAAAAAAACCACGGACGTCCTCCGGAAGGATGAAAGATGAATTCTGAAGGATGAAATTTATGCAAATTTCATCCTTCAGAATTCATCTTTCATCCTTCCGGAGGACGTCCGTGGTTTTTGTTTAAGGCTTCTTCAGAGCAGGTTTGATGAGATGAGAAATGGGTCCTCCATCAACAGGAATTGTTATGGGATCTTCCCTATTATAAATTTTTACATCTTCCAAAGCTTGCTTGTGTCTATTATACGCTTCTTTTCTGGAATGATAAGTTGTACCTGGAACAAATTGATGTCGTATGGGTTTGTCAATTGGATCTTTTCCTAGACGATTTCTATCCCAACCATCTCTCCAATGCACTCTACGTTCAATCGGTTGACTAGATTCTTCTGGTCGTGCCCTGGTCGGCTCTCGGCGTCTTGCACTTCCTGTCAGTAAAAGTGAACTACTAAAACACCCACGAAGAGGATCTTCAGGAACTACTCGATAGCTATGAGCATCATCAGCAAATGCAACGCGTTTTAGTCGTTTGCTCCCATCAGGAGACGTAGGGGATATCAAAAATGATGCTTGATCTTCATAGCTTTGTGGAAGTGATGGTGATGAATTACCTAAACTTGTATTAAACATTATGACCTCCTATTGCAGGATTGAGACATCATTCTCAATGCAATATCTATGCCAAGGGCTAATACAGAGTATGGTAAATTCGTTTCATAAATTTCATTGTCAAAACAACTTAAATTAACACCCTAGGTCTGACTCTTTACAGTTAGAGGGACCTAAAGGACATAAGGGACTAGATTTTATCCCTTATGTCTGTGTGGAGTTCTAGCTGTTGTTCAAAACAAATGACTGGGCATCATTAATTTCAGTTAATGCCTCCGAGTATTTGTGAATTTTAAAAACAAACTCTTCTTCTTCCTTTGAAGTACTGCGTAAAAGTTTGTCTAGGGCTCCTAAGGCAGTTCGAGTTTGTTCAATCTCAGCTTCTAGCTTTGCTTTAGATTGATCGATATTTTTTCCAAATATTTTGGCAAACTTAGCAAAGCTCTTGCCTAACTCATTTTGTTTACTTACTTTAATTTTTTCTAATTTGGAGACATTCCCAAATGCTTCATAGAGAGCTAAAGCGGGAGCTAATATTGCACCAAACATTACGTGAGGAGCTGCTCCAACCATGTCATCACCAAAGTCTAATCCTACCCGATGTGCAGAGTAGCCTGACAGACCGACAGTAAGGAATAAAGCTCCCATTCCTACTAAAGCTATGGCCCAGCCAGCCGGAGTGGCGGCCAAAGCGATTGATCCCAATACAGCGCCAACGACGATCGCTACTGCTAGTGCGGCGCGAAGGCATGCAAAGATCGTATTTCTTGTTTTATGGTCTTTTGCATCTTGCCATTTCCTTGTTGCATCCTCTAAGGTTGTGGCTGTTTTTTTCCACGATGCTACTTCATTTTCGTCATCATTATCTAATTGAGGAAATTCAAACCCCTTCATTACAGCCATGGTTGATAGAGAAATTGTGGGAATCTTATTTGTTGGAATTTCAATTGTTTTTCCTTGATGAACAAATGATATATTAGTAATGTTTGCCATTAATAAACTCCTTTTTATTTGTTTTATAATAACACTATTCTATCATATTAATTATTTTAAGTCAAATTAAAAATATAATTAATAGTATTATGGATGTTAAAAAAACAGGAAATAGAGGATTATTCTTTGCAGTTGGAGGTACATGTTTACGGGATTTACCATGTACTAGGGCGTTGCCCTAGGCTATTATAACCCAGGACTTCGTCCTGAGCTGCAATGTTTTCAGAGCGAAGCTCTGGGTTTTACATCTCGGGCTACGCGGAAACCTGTATAGGGATCTGCGTAATTTAGAGGAAGGCCTAGGCGCTCAGAGACGCGTACTCCGTTTGCAAAGCTTGCATAACACCCCCCTTTTGCTACCCTTTCGGTTCCCTGGACTGGACCTTGAGGGTCGACATCAGACATGTTTTTGTAATAAGCACTATCGTACCAATCTTCTACCCATTCCCAGACGTTTCCGCTCATGTCATAAGCTCCATATGGACTGATCGCAAGATGTGTACGAATTTGGTTTTTATTCAACACACTTAAGGGAAGGAAATTCATTCCGTTATAAAAGCCTACTGGTGTTGTTAGAACTTGAAAATGCAAGGCAGCGATCTCATCACTCTTATAATTTGCCCAAGAAGAATCGATTTCGTCTTTGCCAAATCCAAATCGGAATTTCTTCAGGGGTGTATTGGGAGGTGTTTGGTCCATTCCTGCAGCTTTTTCCCATTCAGCTTCTGTTGGGAGACGGCATTTATTATCTTGGCAATACATTTTAGCTCCTAACCAAGAGACATTTATAACTGGAAAAGAATCTTTTCCTGGTAGGGGAGTAAATGTTGGGTTATCGGTGCTATGAGATTGGGTAGAAATCTGACTAAAAGGATCATTTTCAAAAGTTTTGAATACTAATTCCCCATCGTTATTCACCACTTCACCATGATTAGCTGGTTCAGTAATATATGAAATTGTGCCTTCCTTTGATGCTTGATTGAGCCACGATGCAAACTGTGCATTTGTCACTTCATATGTTCCAATGTCAAAAGCACTAATCATCACAATTTTTGCTGGAAGTTCATTAATTTTTTCATCTGTGCCTGCATCCCCGATAATTGCTTTACCTGCAGGTACTCTTACAGTCTCTTGGAGTGAGGTATAATTAATACGAATGGGTGTTTGAATTTTAGCATCTATTTGTAACTCAATGGGATCTGGAGTGCGGTAACTAGGCACTTCATCAAAGACAAGTTTATAATGTTCATCTGGGGATAAATTGAGTTGGACGAATTTTCCTGAATAGTGCCCAACCACAGTGTCGGTATCCTCTTTGGTTGTATAGAGGGTAAAACTTGCCATTGGAATATTAGATGTTACGACCGTTCTAGGTTGTTTTGCTGGTGGTAATGCCGCCCCTTCATGATAGGTCATACTCAATTCTTCAGTTTGAAATGCCTTTACCTCTATTTCTACGGGTTCAGGCGCTATGAAATGACTTATTCTACCACTCTGTGATGGTGTCTGGAATAGTCGAATTAGATATTTACCTTCTGGCAATGTGTAGGTCTTTGTATTGGTCATCATTTCGTCTTGATTAGTATTTTGATGACGATTCAACGGTTTGATCAAGACTTGACTATGTTCTAAATTAGTGTTGATGACGAGTTTCCCAGCAATTTGAAATGTAACCTTTATTTCCTTATTCTCTGACCGATTTAGATAAAAATGAATCTCTTTTGGAGGAATAAAGTAATCGGGATTTTCAGTAGAGAAACTGAGTGTGTAGGTTCCAGAAGATAATCCTGAAAACACATACTCTCTACCCACCCCCTTCCAGGCTTGAGAATCTTTTGCTGACCTTAAAAAAAAGATAGCTTCAGGTGCGTTTGCAATCACATGTACACTAGATTCACTCGATTGTTTAGCGCGTATAGGAGAATTTGGAAAAGAAGGAAACCCGATATCGGAAATGGAAACTTCACTGCTATCGACATCGCAAATCGCACAATTTGCTGATAGAAGAAATACAAAAATTAGAGTACGTAATAGAAACATAATTGCCTCGTAATTTTTTTAAACTAACACATTGGTTGCTATTTCTCCATGAAAAAAGCAAATATCGTGTTTACCAAGAATAGGTGTCAAGGATCGTCCCGTCTGGGGCGATTGCAGTGATGTGGCGTTTATCAGATTGGACGACTACCTGAATAAAATGACGAGAGGATAGGCTCTTGTTTACATACCACCGTTTGTCTTTGTTATTACGTGGTTTATCTACACCCCAAGCCCCATCACCTAGATAGAGCACCCCTGTGTCATCGATTTGATTATGACGTAATCGATGACTGCGTTTGTAATCATGATCGTGATTTTCGAATGAGGCAGTGAGGGAATATTGATCAAATAACGGTACCCAGTTAGTACGAACGGATGTGCAAAATTTGTTTGCAAAGGGACGGAATGAGGGGTAAGCGGGGACATGATATAAAGCAAATTTATGGGGAATATGAACCCTACTTCTTAGTGCATTTTCTAGCCAGGTTGTTTGTTCCCCATCAATCGGGTGAGTGTGACCACTATCCAATAAGAAGAGGCTCATGTAGTTTCCAAAATCGAGGACATTATATCCTTGAGGTCCTGGCATGGGAAATAAGTAATAGAAATATGGAGCCTCTGTGGGGGTCTGTCCAAAACCTCCAATGACATCATGGTTTCCCAAGACTGGGAGCATCGGAATGAGATAACCTTCTGGTGTTATCATATCCTTTTTCCATGCTTTTAGCCAATCAAGCCAGCGATCAAATTTTTGTCCGAAGATTCTATTGAAAAATCCCTTTCCTGAGGCGTAGGCAATATCGCCCCCTATAAGAACAAACTGTGGGTGAGTTTTAGCGGCTTGACGATTGGTTGTGCTGAGGTCTTCGAGGGTGTCGTGATACATATCTCCACCCACAACAAACCGAATTTCAGTATTAGTCAGCGATTGTGGAAGAGTTTTAAATTTATAGACAATCCCTTCGGTCCCTATACGAAATAAATATGAAGTATTAGGGGTGAGGTTAATGAGTTCTAATGTATGCAGCAGATAGGGTTTATTTTGAGGAAACTGAGAATGAGATCCTCTGTTTGTTATCCATGTATTATTTCCATTTTCCTGATAGTAAATTGAGTCATCTTGTTGACTTGGGTCTGTGATCCATCGAATCGTCATCGTACTTTCAGGGGATTTTTGCCAAGTAAGATAGAGAGCAATGGGATCGTAAGGGATGGAATAACAAGAAAACGAAATGAGACAGAGGATCAAAGTACAGAAAATCGCATGAGCTTTTTTATTCATAATGTCCCTAATTAAGAGCTTTGATTTTCAAGCGAATTTGGAGTGCGGTGACTTGTCACCGCTTTGTCTAGCTCGACTTGTCGAGCGTATAAGCGACCCAACATATGCCCAATTGTACAGGTAGCTCATTCTTGCTGATTCCTATTCCTAAGACACGTTTTAGATTGTTTATACGCTCGACAAGTCGAGCTAGACAAAGCGGTGACAAGTCACCGCACTCCAAATTGTTCCTTATTCGTCTTTCTTGGTGGCGAGGAGGGTCAATTTCTCCAATACCCTGTTATTGCGATGAATAAATTCGTTTAAGGTCTCTGGATCCATTTCTCTTTGAGAAAGCAATGACAATTCGTATGTTTGTTTAACGAGATCCTTTGCGAGTTCCTCGTCCGACACACTGAGCTGTTGAATAGCATTCATGAGGGGGTTATTGGTGTTCACAACGAAAGTACGCTGTGTTAAATGCTTCATCTTGCTTGCAGCGTCCTTTGGATCGAGGCTCATGAGATAATCGCGCATGCGACGTTGATTTTCATCGATCATGATAAATCCGGGGAGGGTATCGGAGGCGAGGCTTTTTGCTTCAACTGCAATCGATTCATCATCGAGTTTGCTGCGAATGAAATCAGCTAAATGTGAGGCCTCAGTTTTTCCTGATGCGTCAAGGATGGTTTTCTCCTTATTCTTATCAACGATATTTTCGTCGATATGGGCATCAATACGTTGAAAGGTTGTTGTCCCCAATTTTCTTTCAATATGTTCCATGAGGTAAGGGTCGATTCGACCATCAGTACAAAGAACTTCGATGCCTTGTTTACGATACATATCTAAGAAATGGGCTGCGTGATCAGCTTCCCTAGTGTAAAAAACCTTATCCTTTGTTTTGCTACGATTTCGTTCCAGATATTCTTCAATTGTCGTCCAGTTCCCATCAGTATCTTTCCATATCAGGAATTCTTTGACTCGTTCATAGAACTTTTCATCTTCTAATATTCCCAACTTAACGACTATTGAGACATCGTTCCAGCTGGCAATAAATCGTTCCCGTTCGTTTCGATAAAGGGTACTCAAACTATCAGATACTTTTTTCGAAATGTGAGTGGAGAGCTGTCTAACGGTACGGTCCATCTGAAGGTAGCTTCTGGATACATTAAGAGGGATATCCGGACTATCAATTACGCCACGCAGGGCCATCAAGTAATTTGGAATGACATCTTTGCAATTATCGGAAACGAATACGCGGTTACAGTAGAGTTTGATGGTTGCTTTATCGATATCAAAATTGCGCTGCATCTTGGGAAAATAAAGAATACCCTTCATATGGAAGGGGTAATCGACATTGAGATGAACCCAAAAAAGAGGTTCTTCCTCACGTGGGTAAAGATAACGATAGAAATCGAGGTAATCCTGTGTCGTGCATTCAGAGGCAGGCTTGGTCCATAATGGCTGTTGACTATTGATTAAAGTGTCACCCAGATAGACTGGGTAAGGCAGGAATGAGCAATAGTGTTTAAGAATATCTCTAATACGTGATTCCTCGAGATATTCATCGCTTTCCTTATCGATAAATAGGGTAATCGTTGTTCCACGTGTTTCTCTAGAACCTTTTTCGATTGTATATTCAGAAGATCCATCGCATATCCACTGGACAGGTTCAGCATCTGCTTTATACGAGAGAGTATTAATTTCAACTGTCTGTGCGACCATATAAGCGGAATAAAAACCCAATCCAAAATGCCCAATAATTTGATCTTTTTCATTATTGGATTTATATTTATCCATAAACTCTTCTGCACCTGAAAAGGCTATCTGAGCAATATATTTTTGCACTTCCTCTGCATCCATCCCAATCCCATTATCTGAGAATGTGAGAGTTCGATTCTCTTTATCTATTTTGATTTCGATTTTGAAGTCTTCGTCTTTTGCTTCTACAAGTCCTTGATCGCGTAGTATTTTGACTTTATAAATGGCATCACAAGCATTAGACACGAGCTCTCTTACAAAGATATCTTTGTCGGAATAAAGCCAACGTTTGATAATTGGGAGAATATTTTCACTATGAATTTCTAAATGTTTCTTCGTCATTGTCGACCTCATCTAATTGTTTCTAAAGCAATTAATTCTAACAATTTTGACGAATAAGTCAATATCAAAAAGTATGAAAAAACTCAATTACACTATCGATGATATATTTTATTTCCTCATCAGAAAGTCTATCTTGAGCAGGTAGACACAAGATCTCTTTCACGATCTTTTCCGCGTGTTTGGTGGACTTCTTAGAGTCAACATAAACAGGTTGTTGAGACATCAGGATTGAATGAAGTATCTTTGTCTCAATTCCTCGTCCTTCGAGAAACTTTTTTAAAGCATCGCGTTGAGGTGTCTGAATTTGATAGGTATAATAGATATCTTTGTTATTGGTTTGCTCTTCTGGCGTTTTAACATAAAGTTTAAGGAATCGACTATACAAAGAAGCAATCTCTCTGCGTCTCGTTATTTTATCATTAAGTTTTGGTAAGCGTTCCAGCAAAATAGCAGCTTGGATTGTATCCATCTTAAAATTCAAACTGTGTTCTACGCACGTTTCCTTGTTGACAATTCCATTATTGCGTAGGAATAGAAGCCTTTGATAGATCTTCTCGTCATCTGTTACGATCATCCCTGCTTCTCCGCAGCTTCCAAAAATCTTCCACGAATTCATACTGAAGCAACCAATATCTCCAAAATAACCACTTGGTTTACCTTCATAAAGAGCGCCGAATGCTTGAGCTCCATCTTCTATTACATATAAATTATGCTTCTTAGCTATTTCTAAAAGCGCATTCATGTCACACATTTTTCCTGTGTAATGAACCGGAAGGATCGCCTTTGTTTTTGATGTGATCAATTGTTCAACACTTCTTGGATCGATATTTAAATCTTCTCCAATATCAGCAAAAACGGGTGTCGCGCCAGTCATTGATATCGCTCCGGCGGTGGCTATCCACGAAAGAGACGTTGTGATAACCTCATCGCCAGGGCCAATGTTCAATGCTCTTAGAGATAGAAATAACGCCTCAGTACCTGAACCTACCCCTACGGCATATTTTCTCTGGCAATAGTTGGCAACAGCAGTTTCTAATTGAGCGACCTCAGGTCCTAATGCGAATTTACCGTGTAAGAAAACCTTTTCAATCGCTTGATGAATCGACACACGCTCCTCTTCTGTGATGGAAAGGTCTAAAAAGAGAATTTGCTTAGAAGGTTCAGCAAACGCAATAAATGGGATAACACAGGTGAATAGTAATGATAAATATTTTTTCATGATGACCCCTCTTTGGTTTTAAAAATAAGCTTTCCGAACTCATCGCGGACAAGCCCATCTGTGGATTCTCTTTCATCGATTGATGGTTGACGTTTGCGCTTCTCTTGAAAAAAGGCTTCGCGATGATCACCACATCTAGATGGCATATAAGTGAGGAAGGCCATACGTCGAGTTCTGTTGCTGTTGTTTGCATTCGAATAGTGAGGGATGTAGGAACCAAAAAAAAGAGTATCTCCAGGTTCTGTAGAAATGATTTTCCAATTCAACTTAGCAATGACTTCTGGGGATAAAGGTTTTTTTAATGGACTTAATAATCCTTGTTTATGAGCTCCTGGAGCAAAGTATAGAGCTCCATTTTCTTCATTTGAGGCATCAAAACTAATAGCAACGCTGTGGTGTACATCTCCATATTCATCCCATCCTGCAGCCGCATCTTGGTGAGGTACAAAAGCTCCCGATCCTGGCATTTTGAAATTAATTTTATCTTTAAAGAGCACAACCTCTTCATTAAGTAGAAGGGAAACTGTGTTGATTATTTTCGGAGAGCTAGCTATTTGACGGAGTTCATTGGAACAATAAGGGATGAAATTCTCGATTCTATCGAATACAGTTTCTGTATCATACCGCATGATCGTGTTTGGTTTTGGGATCGTGGTAGCCAGAGCGTCGATTTCAGGAAGCACTTTTGTAATTTTTTCAGGAGCGAAGAATTGCTTGTATATGAGAATTCCATCTTCTTCGAACATTTTTTTGACGTCATTTTTTTCAATAATGCAGTTAATCCAGTATTTACCAAGAGGATCCTTAAGAAAAAAGTAATGCACACTTAACTGAGGATTATCGTCTAAAATTTTTCTGAGTACTGTTAAAATTTCCGATAAGGTATAACGACTGCGATACCGATATACATTCTCCTCCTCTTTCTGTTCCAGTCCTTCATTAGGACTATCATGGATAGTTGTTGAAAAGTAGATGCGACGATTTGATAGTGAAATTAATTTTAGTAATACTGTTTCGAGTGTGTTTTTAGGGAATAGATGAATAAAAGCTTGAGCATACACCAGATCATATGGTTTTTCTGGAGAAAATTGTAGAATATCTCCATGAAGTAGGTTAAATTTTTGATGAATTTTCGCTTCTTGAATCATTCCTGATGCAATATCGATTCCTGTTGTATTGTTAAAACCAGCCTCATCCATTAGCGCTAAATTATCACCTGTTGCACACCCCACATCGAGAATAGAGGTATCCTTTGGCAGTGCAGGTAAAAAATTCCCTCTGATGGGGAAAGGTCCAATCGAAGAAATATTAAGGGATTCTTCTTTTTCTCCGTTCAGAACGATAGAAAGAATATTTCTGCGTGTGCTACGTAGCACCTCTGTGAGCTCTTTGTAATAATTCACTAATTCAGAGTAACTTTTTTCATGGAGATTAAGATTTTTTTTGAGATTTTCATGATCTATTGTTGTTTTGACAACGGGTTGAGAATGGCCCATAACTGTAGCAATATTCCCAAAAAACAAACAACAGCAGCTGAGACATAGCCTAATCATTAAAAAACTCATTTCTCCTCCATATATTTAACAATCGCAACATTAATTGTTTACGCTTTTGAGTGTAATGGAGGTTTGGCTTTAGTTAAAATTATATTAAATTAATCCGGCTATTAGAATTGCTAAAGATAGATCTGAAATTTTTTAATCATTATCAATTTTTTTCCTTCTATATAATAGCTTGAACTCTGTTTAAGTTGACTATCCTTATCCTGCTCATCTTGCCTGCGAAGCCGATCCTGCTTATCCTGTTCCTTCGGCCACTGCATCCTGATTGATATGCCGATCCAGGTGTTTATTCTGTTATTTTTTCTCTCTTAATCCAATACGTGGGCCTATTCTGTTTCCTTGCTTGAGATGAAATGAAGTAATTGTTATTGTGAGTCTTTAGATAATAAAGACCAAGGTATAGACATGGACATAAACTTCACTCTCACTCTCTATGCGATCTCTGCATTTATCATTATTGGAACAGGTTTGGCAGGAATGATTTTGTTTATTAAAGCAAAATTAGTTAGTCAGTCACTTTGCGAAATCTCGATCAATGAAGACCCATCACTGACAAAAATTGTGAACGGAGGTAACACCTTGCTCGTGAGTCTTACCTCTAATGGCATTCCTGTGCCAAGTCCGTGTGGAGGAAAAGCCACTTGTAAACAATGTCGAGTACAAATCACGGAAGGGGCAAGTGAGCCCCTCGAAACAGACAAAGCAACTTTCACCAAAAAGCAGCTCAAGGAGGGGTGGCGCCTTTCGTGTCAAGCTAAGGTTAAATGTAATTTACACCTCCATATCGATCCACATTCACTAGGTGTTAAAGAATGGCAAGGGGTTGTCCTTAGCAATGAAAATGTAGCGACCTTCATCAAAGAACTTATCGTTGAATTGCCTAAAGGTGAAGAAGTTCCTTATCGATCAGGGGGTTATCTTCAATTCCATGTGCCCCCCTTTGAAACAAACACAGATGAGTGGAAGCAGACGATGGATCCTAAATACTTTCCCGATTGGGAAAAATTTAATTTGTTTGGACGTAAAGTAAATTTTTCTAATCTTCCCACAGGTTCCGATGAAGTGATTCGGGCCTACTCAATGGCTTCTCACCCTGCTGAAGGAAATGTCTTGAGGTTTAATATTCGTATCGCAACCCCTCCGTTTGTAGTTGGTAAAATTTCTGATGACCTGCCTTGGGGCATATGCTCGAGCTATACTTTCTCTCTGAAACCCGGTGATAAAATTCGTCTATCTGGTCCATATGGTGAATCGTTCATGATAGATGATCAACGTGAATTAATTTTCTTAATCGGAGGTGCTGGATCCTCATTTGGTCGTAGCCACATCCTCCATCTATTCAATACAGAAAACACATCACGAAAAGTCTCTATGTGGTACGGAGCACGATCCCTTCGAGAAAATATCTATCAAGAAGAATATGAAGCGCTACAAAAGAAATCGCCCAATTTTAAATATAACCTAGTGCTTTCAGAGCCTTTACCAGAAGATATTTCTTCTGGATGGCCGGCAAAAGATCCTTTAAAGACGAATTTTCTTTTCCGTGCTTTCGAACAGGGGCAACTCAAACACATGGATGCTCCAGAGGAATGTCTGTTCTATGTGTGTGGTCCCCCTATGCATAACAAAAGTGTTCTTAAACTCCTCGAAGACTATGGAGTTCCACGTGAAAATATCGTACTGGATGACTTCGGAAATTAAAAAGGTGAAAAATGCGTGTATTGCTAGCTCAAATTAATCCAACTATTGGAGATCTTCAAGGGAATATCGATCTTATCTGCAAAGGAATTGCGGATGGAAAAGAACAAGGAGCAGAATTAATTGTTTTTCCTGAAATGGCTCTTGTGGGCTATCCACCAGAAGATTTTTTACTGCTACCACAATTCATTCTTGATGCTGAATCTGCATTAGAAAAAATCATTCCCCTCACTCTTGGAGTTTCTGTCATCATTGGAACTATCCGTCGCCATTCTGCAAAAGGGGAGAAATCGATTTGTAATAGTGCAGCAATCCTGAGTAACGGTCTCTTGCTCGGTTTTCAAGATAAAATGTTGCTGCCCACCTATGACGTATTTGACGAACGTCGTTTTTTCGAACCCGCCCACGAGACACGGTTATGGAAGTTAGGCGCAAATCAAGTGGGTGTAACGATCTGCGAGGATATTTGGGGATACAGTGATTTATCACATCATGTGAGTTATTCTCGTAACCCTGTAGAGGATCTTGCAAAGCTAAATCCTGAATTTGTAGTTAATCTATCAGCATCTCCGTTTAGTATTTCCCATTTTAATTCCAGACTGTCAGTATGTGCTAAGGCAGCACAAGCATTAAAATGTCCTTTGTTACTCTGTAATCAAGTGGGAGGAAACGATAGTCTGATTTTTGATGGACGTAGCCTCTGCGTGGATAAAAATGGAAAACTTGTTGCCTGTGCAAAGGCCTTTGAGACAGATAATTTATTTGTAGATCTTTCGGTTAATCATAAACCATTGCTTCAAAAAAATGATCCCATAAGAGATATTTATCAGGCACTGGTACTAGGAATTCGCGACTATTTTCGTAAATCAGGGTTCACAAAGGCTTGCCTTGGACTGTCTGGAGGTGTCGATTCCGCTCTTGTGGCCTATCTTGCAGTGGAAGCTCTTGGTAAGGAAAATGTGATGGGAGTCCTGATGCCATCGCGTTACTCTTCAGCTGATAGTTTGAAGGATGCTCAGCAACTTGTTAATGCTCTTCAAATCGACTCTCAAACAATTTCAATAGAGGGGCCATTTCAAGGATTTCTGGATTTGATGTCTCCATCATTTATTGATTGCCTTCCAGATACTACAGAAGAAAATATGCAAGCTCGCCTCCGTGGAATGATTCTTATGTCGTTATCGAATAAATTTGGATATATTGTTCTTAGCACAGGTAATAAAAGCGAATTGGCTATGGGATATGCCACTCTTTATGGGGATATGTGCGGAGGGTTAGCTGTTATCAGCGATTTAACGAAACAGCAAGTATACCAGCTCTCAAACTGGATCAATCGCGATAAGGAAATTATTCCTTGGAATACAATCAAAAAAGCTCCTTCAGCTGAGCTTAGACCCAACCAGAAAGACTCAGATTCTCTGCCTGACTATTCCATCGTCGATAATGTCTTGCAGCTTTATATTGTGGAACACCAATCTCCACAACATATCGCTGAGCGCTTTGGCTACCCACTTGAATTGGTAAATGAGCTCGTAAAGAAAATCCATCGCAATGAATACAAGAGGCGACAAGGTCCATTGGGATTGCGAGTATCCGATAAAGCATTCTCTGTTGGAAGACGCTTCCCGATCGTGCAAAAGTACATCTAGTTCGACCTAAGTAACAGGATAACAGGATAAGCAAACGTGACAGGCATATCAATCGTGATACAGTGGCACGCTAATTAACAGGATAAGCAGGATCGGCTTCGCCGGCAGGATAAGCAGGATAAGGATAGAAAGCATGATGAAAGATAACAATCAATCAAATACAGAATTGACTGAAATTGTTTTAGGGTGTTGTTTTGACGTAATGAATGAGTTGGGGGTTGGTTTTCTTGAGACAGTTTATAAAAATGCTCTATATATCGCACTAAAAGAAAAGGGATATAGAGTAGAAGTAGAAAAAAGATTTGAAGTTTGCTTCAGAGGGCGAAAGGTTGGATTATATATTGCAGATCTTATTGTTGAAGGAAATCTAATTATCGAATTGAAATGTTGCGATGGACTACTGGGTGAACATCAGGCTCAATTGATTAACTACCTAAAGGTATCTGGCTTACCTATTGGATTGTTAGTTAATTTTGGGAAAAGAAAGATGGAATATAAACGATTGCGACATCCAGATTATCTGTTACAAACCTCAGTTTGATAAACCAGTTTTCTTTTGAATAAAGATTATTCTGTTCATTTTTTTAAGTTGACTATCCTTATCCTGCGTATCCTGCCGGCGAAGCCGATCCTGCTTATCCTGCTATGTGAATTGTCAAGTCATATCGAACACTCCTCCAATTTCTATTCTAATTTTCGATCATTTGATGTCGTTCGTTTGTGCTTAAAAATTTTTAAGCCTACCTGCTATTCGTGGTCATACTCGTAAGTACGCCACTAGTTGTTTTTTCGAACATTTTAAAAAGTGGGGCGCTCTAAACTGTTACACGTGATATATTTTCATGTTCACTAGGATAATAGACAGAGTCACCCCGAAAGTCATCAAATTCTCTTCGTTAGAATATCTGTTGGTTTTACTCACTTGTTTTTATGTTAAAATTAATTAATAGTTACCTTTTCTCAAGCTGCTTTTTCTTTTCTTTCTGTTTTTCTAAATTTTAAAGTCGGTCGTTCAACTCGTTTAGCTTCATAAAGCTTCCCAGTTCTAAAACAGGCTCTAATACGTCCTATCAGCCTTCTCGTAATTCCAATGATTGCTCTTTTAGCTCCCGCTCTTTTTGCAATCCTTTCATAAATCATTTGAAGTTCTTGGTCATAACGTACTGCCACCCAAGCTGCTTGTACAAGTATTTTCCTTAATATAGGCTTACCTTGTTTTGTAATATGGCCCTGCCTTACATGTTCTCCTGAAGAATGTTCACTGGGCGTAAGACCTATGTAGCTAAATAACTGTCTTTCATTTTTAAATTGCTGTAAGTTGCCTAACTCATTAGCAAGTATTCGAGCGCTTGTAGGTCCAATTCCGCTTGCTGATTGATAAACTATGTCAATTTCACGGTTTCTGCTTGCTTGCTTCCTTATTTCTAGATCAATCTCTTTAATTTTCTCATCAAATGCAAGCCACATCGTTACAAAACTGTTTATGGCAAATTTAACCCCAGGAGGCATTTTAAACGAGCAAAGTTCTTCAATCCACTTCTTACAGATTCTTTTGGTGTGATCTGCACCAATCAACCCATGCAGAAAAAGAAGAGACTTAATTTGATTGCCTAGTCTAGATTTTTCTTTACAAAATGTATCTCTAAGTCTTGTTACAGTTCTCAGGTCTTCTTGCTCTGCTGTTGGGATTAGAACATTTCTAAGTTTGCCCTCTGCTAAATGTGCTGCTATTTTTAGAGAATCTCGTTTATCTGTTTTTACTCTACTGTTTGACACTTCTATACCAGCTGCATGAACGACAAGGTTTTCAATCCCTGCACTTTCCAATGCTCTGTGTAAATGAAAGCCGCAAAACCCAGCTTCATAAGCTGTTTTAATTGTTCCTGATCCAAATCTCTTTTTAAGATAAGTAATCAAAATGTGCGGAGTTGCTTTCAGTGTATCTCTTTTAATAACTATGCCATCGCATATTGCCGTGACTGAATAAGTTTTTTTATGTACATCCATTCCAACAAAAATGGTTTTTCCTGTATAATCATACATAGCGACACTCCTTTTGGTTTGTTTTTGCTATAAACACCGTAATTGGAGTGTTCGCTCTTTTTCAAGAGGTTTTTTCAAAACTGACTATAAATTCAGCATAGCAACTGTTACTTAGCGTGCCACTACTTACTGATTGATATGCCTGTCACGGTTGCATATCCTGTTGTTACATGCCCTACAATCCTAGTTACTATGCAATATCCCATGCAAAGGGAATGACGTCAGCAATGTTATTACGATTATGACGAAGCATCATGAGTCGATCAAAACCCACAGCGACACCACAACAATCGGGAAGGCCTTTTTCAAGGGCTTTTAGGAATAGTTCATCGATAGGGAGAGTCTCTTTTCCGAGCTGTAATCTAAATGCATTAGATTCGATGAATCGTTGTCTCTGCTCAGTGGAGTTGGTGAGTTCGTGATATCCATTTGCAAGTTCAACACCTTTATAATAGATCTCAAATCGTTCGGCAGCCGTTTCATCACCCCTCTGACACGTTTTAGCAAGAGCGGCCTGTGATGAGGGGTAATAAGCGAGTACGCAGAGTTCGTTCTTTCCCAACTGCGGTTCGATAAGCGAGCCTAAAATTAGATTAAGTAAAGCATCTCGACCTTCTAGTTCGATACCGGGGTAGGGGATAACCTCATGAGTGGTCAGATAGTTGTAAAGTTCTTGATGTGTCGCATGTAGGTAATCGAGGGAGGTATATTTTAGAAAGAGATCGCGATAACTGATGATATGGAAAGGGAGATCTCCAATGAAGAGTCGTATAAACTCGACAGTCTCTTCAATCATTTGCTCAAAGGAAATGTTCAGGCGGTACCATTCTGCCATCATAAATTCGGGATTATGCTTGAGACTCTGCTCCCCATGTCGAAAGACGTGACCAAGCTGATAGATATCGCCAATCCCTTCAGATAGTAGGCGTTTCATTCCGTATTCGGGAGATGAATGAAGGTAACGAGTCCCTTGTTCATCTAATACTTTAATTAGATCGATATGGGCATCAATAGAAGCGGCTTGGGTGATAAGGGGGCAATCGACTTCGAGAATATTTCTTTGAAGAAAAAAATTGCGTGCCGTCGTTAACATGTCACTTCGGTCACGCAATATTTTGATTTGCTCAGCTTGGGGAGTAGACATCAAATTTATTTTGATTCTGTCACACGGGCGACATATTCACCTGTTCGTGTATCTACTTTGACTACTTCGTCTTGGTCGATAAAAATTGGCACTTGAATTTTAGCACCACTTTGAGTAATCGCAGGTTTTAATACACGTCCTGACGCAGTGTTCCCTCTATCGCCTGGAGCTGTTTCCACAATGCGCATTTCCATGAAGGTTGGGGGCTCAACAGTAACAGGATTTCCATTATAGAATATAACACCATAGAGAATGTCATCGACAAGCCATTGAGAGATATCGCCAAGGGTGTCGGTAGGAATAGTGATCTGTTCAAAAGTGATTTCATCCATAAATACAGCGCCATCAGCTTCTTTATAGAGTAGACGCATATTGGTTTCGCTGACGTCGGCGATATCAACTTTATCACCTGATTTAAATGTTTTCTCGATCACTCGATTCGTCTTTAGATGCTTGATGCGAACGCGGTTGAATGATTGACCTTTTCCTGGTTTAACGAATTCATTGCTGACAATTGTGTAAGGCTGACCTTCTACTTCAATTTTTAGTCCGGCTTTAAATTCATTTGTGCTTACTTGTGGCATAATAACCCCTTAATTGATGATGATCACAGAATTTTATCAAAAAAGAGGTCATCTGTCTAGCAAAACTTGGTGATAAAAAGTTCATTTCATTAGCGAAGGGCTTTCATCTGCTCGGAGACGATCACGCGAAGGTTTTCTTTGAGTACAGAACTATTGGGATAGATTTTAAGCAGTTCTTCCGTAAGGATACCTGCTAATTTCCAGTTGCGATCAACAAAAGCTTGATGAGCCAAAAACGACTTCGCTTCTGTAGAATAAGGCTCCAAACTCTGATAGATACGGTAGGTGACTTCTGCATCACCCTCTTGAAAGAATGCGCGAGCTAAGATTTCCCTTGCCTGAATGTTATTTGCTAGATCCTGATGAGAAAGAATGGCTTCTTTTGCCGCTTTAGGATTATTTTGGGTAAGAAACAGGGGAGCGATGAGAAGGGATGCTTGGCTACCAATTTCGTTTTTATTCTTATAAATAGTTGAAAGGATGTTAAAAGCATCTTGTGGACGCTTATCCTCAATCATGATTCTTCCAATTACTAATGATAGCTCGGGTGAACTCGTTTGTTTTGTTGCAAATGCGAGAGCAGTCTTATTTCCATCAATATCAGCAATAGCCTCTGTTAGCTTGTAAGCGATCCAACTAGGGAATTTTTCTGGAACTACTGATAAGCTATTGAACTGGACAGCAACTTTCTCCCAACCTACGTTTAGAAAAGGGAGCGTAAGTGCTATCTTACTCACTAGGATATCATACAGATCAAGAGAGATTGAGGTAATTAGTTTGTCCTCAGGAAGGCTTGAAAGGGCATTAATCGTATCAAGATATTCTTTTTCTGTTGCAATCGCATTTTCCACTGGATATTGTGGATAGGTAAAATTATTTGGATTCCTTTGTGCTGACTGTCGAAAAGTCAGAATGAATTTGAGGTTTGCTTCCAGTTCAGGAGCCCATGAATTGGTTTTGAACGAATTTTTATCTAAAATTTGTAGCGCTTTTTGTTCATTCTGGTTAGCTAAAGCGTTGAGCAATTCAAGCCAAAAAGTTTCTTGATTATTAGCCAAGTAACTCACATGCTCGGGTAACTGTGCAAAGGCAGCCTCATTCCAAAATGAGTCGGGAGGAAGGGTGTTAATATATGTGGCAAGAGGTGATAAGGTTCCTGAAGGTATAAGAGCGGGATTTAATTTCAATTTAATTGGGTGAACAATACGACTCAAAAATACCGTTTTTAAGTAAATGGCATCAGTCGGTGAAGTTGTCAACGCATCTTGAAATACTTTAAGCGCTTGCTCATACTCACCTGAACGTAAATAAAACTCTCCTAGTTGCTCCTTGAGAAACGAAGAGTTTGCATCTTTTTGTAAGGCAATTTGATATTCCTTGATTGCTAAATCACCCTTATCGGCTGTTTCGAGCAAGCCTGCTTTATAAATATGTATGTCAGTGTTTTTTGGGTCTTTCGCTGACGCTTCGTCCAGGTTGTCCCAAGAGATTTCAGGATGATCCGAGACATTTAAGGCGGCAAGGCGTGTCAACCGTTCAGTTTCATATCTTCCTTTTAAACTATCAGAATTTAAGAGAGAGATTGTCGCATCTCTTTGCCCAGCGCGTTGTAGGGCTTCAGCATCGAGTAAAAACCATTCTGAATAGGCTTTCTCTATTCCTTTCCATCTCTGACGCAACTCTTGATACTGTTGCAAGTCGTTTGTGTCGAGTGCGGCATAAGCAGCATCTAAATCGCGGTCTTCGTTGTATACAGGACGATCAAATGTAATGGGATTCTCGCGTATATTTGTCTCTAAGCGAGGAGGGGGAGTAACATCTACTTTTTCGATTTTTTTAGGAGGCGATGTGTTTGTCGAAATATAGCTTAAGCCAACAAAGCCTATTACAGCGATGCCAACACTTGTCGTAATTAAAGATCCAGTGCGCATACTCTCCTCAAAATTAATTCAACAACAGATTTCTTTTTATGCAAGATCTACTATTTTTAATCAACACAAACAATAAGAGATTTACAGCACAGTTCTATTGCTTTAATGCCCAGCATATTAGCTAAGTTGTAATATTCCTTGCATTTTTGAAGTAGTAGTTATAAAATGCAAGATATATGCATTATTTACGCCGCCACATTGAACAGCAAATTCTTGAATCGTCTAAATATTTTAAGGCGATTCTGTTATTGGGAGCCCGACAAGTAGGGAAAAGTACCCTATTGTCTCATTTATTTCCAAATTTACAAGTTATCGTATTCGATCCCTTCCAAGATATATTCCATGCACGTCAAGATCCTGATTTATTTCTTGAATCATTTCCTGCGCCACTGATTTTGGATGAAGTTCAGTATGTCCCCGAACTACTTGCTGCTTTAAAAAGAAAA
>Ga0207012_1069_pt1 | contig 25228 bp, 19 predicted proteins | sample Alteio_BWMinCont_80_FD_153471 | JGI IMG/M metagenome (GOLD analysis project Ga0207012, IMG submission 153471) | Enriched cells from forest soil in Barre Woods Harvard Forest LTER site, Petersham, Massachusetts, United States -... | ecosystem: Environmental > Terrestrial > Soil > Temperate forest >...
CGATTCCCGATACCCGGCCTGGATGAGCCAGCGCCGGGCGCGCGAGACTTCGCTCGGGGACAGAGGTATGGCCTTACTGAAAGGATCGAGTGCTTGTTCGAGGCGCTCCTTGAGTGCGGGCTTCTCCGGAGCCTTGGCCCGCTGCCATCCCAGTGCGCGCAAGCGGGAACCGAGCAGGGAGGACGGTGCGTAGGCCGCCGCCCCAAAGGAAAACACGACCAGGGCGATGGTCAGGAACACGACAACTGTGAGCGCTAGTGCCATGCGTTAATTCAAACCTGAATCTGAATAATCTTCCGTATCACAAAATAGCCAAGGGTCTGCAACACAATGCCGGCGACGACCAGAAAATGCCCGATAGGATCGGCGAACAACGGACGAATAAATGCGGGGCTGGTCAGCAGCATCGTGACCACAATCGTGGGCGGCAATCCCATCAGAAGCATCATAGTGAGACGTCCCTGAGCCGTGTATACCCGCACCTGGCGCATGATCTTGAATCGTTCCCGGATCACATAGGAAAGGTTATCGAGGATTTCAGCCAGATTTCCACCGGTTTCGCGCTGCAGCATTACCGCCGTAACGAAAAATTTGACATCCACTAGAGGCATGCGCTCCGCAAGGTTCATCAAAGCGTCCCGGACTGGCAAACCGAACTTCTGCTCTTCAAAGAGCTTGCGGAATTCTGATGCCACCGGTTCGGAGAGTTCGTTTGCAATCAACTCCAGCGCGGTAGTAAAAGCGTGGCCGGCACGCACCGCTCTGGCCAGGGTGTCGATCGCCTCAGGAAACAACTCCTCGAATTTCTGAAAACGTTTGGTGCGGCGGTACGAGGCATAAGAGTAGGGAAGGAATCCGCCAAGAACCAGGCCAACCGCGGCAAACACTAAAGCCTGGTTCGGCGGCAGAGATCCAGCCGCCAGGAACCCCGTCCCAGCCAGGGCGACCGCACTGACCATGCAAAGGACTAATATGTTGCCCGCTCGTATTTTCAGGTTGGCCTGTTCCAGGAATGGCTGCAGGTTCGAAATTCTGGAAGAGCGGCGCAGCAGGCTGTCGAGCGCCGGAATCTTGCTCAACATTTCGTCGCGCAGCAAGGCCAGTTCTTCGCTAGGCTGGCGGGCGGCCGCCTCCTGCACTGTTGCCAGTCGTTCGCGCAAAAGCCGGGCTTGCGCACTGCGCTGGTCCAGTAAAGAGGCCACGACAAAGACGCCCAGGGCGACAACCACGAAAACCAGTATGGCGATGACAGCTAGCATGATTTTCCGCTCGCGGGTTCCGTCACCAGCTAGACCTCCACCCGAGAGTCAAATAACGCAGGACGCAAGCGACAACCGCCGGTAGCCAGCCGATCGGCGAATCGCGGCCGAATTCCCGTGGCGCGGAAAACACCTCGTACCTTACCACTCTCGTCGATCCCCGTCCGCTCGAACACGAAGATGTCTTGTAGGGAAATGATTTCGCCCTCCATCCCCGTCACCTCGGAAATCGAAATCACTTTTCGAGTTCCGTCGGAGAGGCGCGCGATCTGCACAATGGCGTGAATGGCGGATGCGATCTGCTGTCGCATGGCCCGCTCGGGAAGATTGAGATTGGCCATGGAGACCATGCTTTCCAATCGGGCCAGGGCGTCGCGGTGCGCGTTGGCGTGTACCGTGGTCAGCGAACCCTCGTGGCCGGTGTTCATCGCCTGCAACATGTCGAATGCTTCTTCACCGCGCACCTCGCCCACCACGATGCGGTCCGGCCGCATACGCAAGCTGTTAATGACCAATTGTCTCTGGCGCACCGCGCCTTTGCCTTCGATGTTGGGCGGGCGGGTTTCAAGGCGGACTACGTGCTTTTGCTTCATTTGCAATTCGGCTGCATCCTCGATGGTGACCACCCGCTCAGACTCTGGAATGTAGCTTGAAAGCACGTTGAGCAAGGTGGTCTTGCCTGCGCCGGTTCCGCCGGAGATCAGCAGATTGAGCCGTCCTTTCACCATGGCGGAGAGCAATTCCAGCATGGGCTCGGTCAAGGTTTTGTTTTCGATCATGTTGCGTGCTGTGACCGGGTCGCGGCCGAAACGCCGGATGGAAAGACATGGCCCGTCAATCGCGAGCGGGGGAATGATGGCGTTCACACGGGAGCCGTCCGGAAGGCGGGCGTCCACCATCGGTGAAGACTCATCCACGCGGCGGCCGACGCGAGACACGATCCGGTCGATGATCTGCATGAGATGTTGGTCATCCTTAAAGCTCAAACCCGTAGGCTCCAGCTTGCCGGCACGCTCCACGTAGACCCGATCGAAACGGTTCACCAGGATGTCCGAGACCGTGGGATCCTTCAGCAGAGGTTCCAGCGGGCCAAGGCCGAAGATTTCATCCAGAATCTCGCGCGAAAGCCGTTCCCGCTCGGCGAAGCTGAGTGGCACCGCCTCAGTGTTCACGGTGTTGCGGATCAGGCTAAGGACTTCGTCCCGCGCGGCCTCGCTCGGAGTCCTGCCCAGCTTCTCCAAGTCAAGACGATCGAGAATTTTGCGGTGGAGGTCCGCTTTGACCTGCTGGTACTCAGTTCTTTCGAAGGTTTGCAAATTCGCCATGAGCCTGCCTGACTACCAATTCTAGACTGCGTTAAGTCCTAAACCGTCTTGAATAAAGACCAAGCTTTGCGTTTTACTTCCAAGTCGTTTTCCGTCAGACGAGCCGCCAGCCCGGCGAAGGAACGCGCGATCTCCGTGTGGTTCTGCGCCATCACGGGCACTCCGCGATCAATGGCGGTAGAGACCGCAAAATATTGGTTGGGAATCTTCCACAGCAGCTTTACCCCGGCGGCAGCTTCGGCGTCAGCCTCGCTGAACCCCGGTATTTTGCGGAAGCGATTCAGTACAAGATGCACCTTCTCGCGTCCCCCGCTCTCTCCAAGATACTGCTGCACACGGGCTGCGCTCCACAAAGCAGCCACATCGGCGTTGACCACCAGCAACACCGCCTGCGACAAGTTGCAGACCAGTCGCGTGGTCGGATCGATACGCGTGGAAGCATCCACCACCACATAACGGAACTGCCCCATTAACATATCGAACAATCTGGCGAACTCGGCGGTAGAGGGCTCCACCGCCACCGGAATGTTGGGTCCGGCAAGCAGTTGCAACCCACCGCTGTGCCGGGTCATGAAACTCTCCAGCAGAGAGCTGTCGAGACGGTGCAGGTTGCGGATCGCGTCCGTCACATTGAATAGCGGCTTCAGGTTCATGTGCAGTGAGGTGTGCCCTAGCGGGGCCAGGTCCACCAGCGCCGTGTTGCCATGAGCGGACTGCAAAGCCAGAGCGAGATTCACTGCGACCGTGGTGGCGCCGCAGCCCCCTTTCGCGTTGACCACGGTAAAAACCTTGCCGCTGGTTCCTTCGCGATTTACCTTTCGTTGAGCCGCCGTGAGACGGACAAACGCTTCCAAAAGATCTGTGGTGGTGGTGGGCCGTTCGATAAACTCGCGAGCCCCAGCCCGCATGGCGCCGACAATCACCTGTGCTTGCGAGATGCTGCCAATGGCAAACAGCGCCAAATCCGGCAGTTCCTGGTGCAGCAGTTCGATCGCCCGTAGAGCCATGATTGCATTGTCCGCGGGGATGTCCACCAGAACGACGTCGGCCTTGGCGGCTTGAATTCGGCGAACCAGGGGATCGGTCGCCGCTATTGGAAAACTGGCTTGGCTGTGCACGGCGCGAGCCACGCTGGTACCGTCCACCAGAACCTGCAACACGGCACGTTGCTCGTTATCCGCTGCGACAATTACGACTGAAAGTTCGGGCATGACGCTGCCAATTCTCCCACAGATTCCCCACTAGCAAAAACCATGGCGCGCACTAGGCCGCCCCCCTGCAACTCGATTCCCTGCGTTTACTTACTCCCGCCCGACGGCTTCTTTCCATCAAATTTCTCCTTGTCGAGGAACGGCTGCGGATCGCCGGGTCCCGGAGGCGCTTGGTTGGTGGGCGCGATGCGGTGCACGGTGCACAACACCATCAGTTCCGTATTGTTCTTTTGCAGATTCTTGCTCTTGAACAAATTGCCCAGAATCGGAATATCGCCGAGTCCCGGAATCTTGTTGCCGATGTTGGTTAGACGATTGTCGATTAAGCCGGCGATCACGAAGCTCTGCCCGTCCTGCAGCTCGAATTCTGTGTCCGCGCGTCGGGTGCTCAGTGCCGGGATGTTGAAGCCCGAAATCGTAAGCCCGTTGGCGAAATCCAGTTGACTCACTTCGGGCACCACGCGCAGGTGAATATTTCCGTTAGGCATGATCACCGGAGTGAACCTCAGCCTGACTCCAAATTCCTTGAAGGAGATGCTGACCGCAGTGAAACCCTGTCCCGGCTGGACGATGGGAAAAGGGAACTCTCCTCCAGCCAGAAAGCTGGCTTCCTTGCCGTTCACCGCGATTAAGTTTGGTTCCGCAAGGATCTGCAACAGGTTCTTCTGCTGCAGCGCCTGGATCACAACCCCAAAGTTGATGTCGCTACGGAATAGAAAAAGGTTCAAAGGGTTGCTCAGGTTGATGGCAGGAGGCGTCGGTGCGGTGGAGGTGGTAGTTGACCCTCCATTGCTGACCGTGGTTGTGGAACTGGTAGAGATCGTGCTTCCTCCAAATTGCCCGGTGCTCAAGGTTCCCGTCGTGTGACCGATACTAGGGGCGAAGTAGTTGACTCCCAGTTGCAACGCCGCGCTGCGGTCCACCTCCGCGAACCTTACCTCCAGCAGAACTTCCTGCGCGCCCACCGGACCGAAGGTGAGGACGTTCACGACATTCTTTGAGTAGGCCTCGGCAATCTTGCCTGCGCGGGTAGCGATATCTTCGGTGGTCACGTGGCCGGAAAGCACAATGGCGGAACGGGAAGGCGTGACTGTAATCTGTTCCTCGGGAAAGATACGCCTTTCCTCCTCGGAAGCCGCACTGACGTCCACATCCACACGCAAATCAAAGCTGCGTGAGCGCTCCAGTTCATCCCAGATCAGCAGCGAGACTTCGCCGGCGGAACGCCCATGCACCAGAATTTGTGTAGGCGTGATCACGATCGCATCCGCCACGTTAGGGTCGGTCACAGAGACTCTCCTCAACCGTTCCGTTGTGTTGATGAGCAGCGACTTGCCCACCATCACCCGCAACGGCGCCGCTCCGTGCGACTCGGCTTCTGAGGGCATTTGTGCGGTCGCCGCAGGCCCTTGAGGAGAGGTTTGAGGCGGCGCAACCTGAGGCGCGGGTTGTTCTGGCGTCGCGCCTTGAGGCGCCGATTGCTGTGGCGCAGGTTGCGGCGGCGCCGCTGGCGGGGTTGGCTGTTCCTGAGTTTGCGCCACGGCTATCGCGCCGAGCAGCAACACCATGCCAAACGTCATTCCCAGTCTGCCCGCTTGCGTTTCAGCGTTCTCCCACTTGCGGGAGCGGATCAACATGTTTTGTAACCTCGCACTTTGACTTGTGCTTAGAACTTGTCTTCTTCCTTCTTATCTCCCTTGTAAACCTCCACCGTGTAAGCGGTCGGGGTTGGGGGAGGAGCCTGAACTGCGACGTGTTTGGACCTGCTTCTTGGCGCGGCTGCGGGTGTTGGCTCGAGGCCACCCTTGTAAAGAGAGTTGGCTTTCACCGCCGGTACGTCAGTCCGTTGAGTATCGAGCGGATTGCGCAACGCCAACTGAATATGGCCTTGAGAGTTGGCCAGCGTGAGTCGCTCCGTGTCATCCGGCGACAGCAGGAGGGTGACCACCGGCGCACTCTGCGCCTCGCCGGCGGAGTTGCGCTCCAGCCTGGTGCCCGTGGCGATCACGGCGACGTTTTCCAGGACGGTCGTGGTTTGCTGCTCGCTGGATCCTTGCGGGTTTCCCGTCAACAACACATCAACACGCGTCCCTGGGAGCACAAAACCGGAGACCGACGTGGTGTCGTTGACCCGGACCGAAACTGCCCGCATTCCGGGCGGGATCAATGACGGCAGACCGTAGCCCGCATTTTCGCCCGCCAGTTTGTTGGGCAGAACGAATTCACCCTTGGCGATGGGCAATACCACACCCCGACCGACTACCTTTGACTTCTGGTGAAAGCAACCGGCGGGCAAGTCGCCGCTCGGAAAGCGCACCAGACGGATATCCTTGTCGTCAATCTTCGTTCCCACCTGCAGATCGTCCGCTGCGATTACTATTTCTTCGCCCGGAGGGGCTTTGGAGCCCGTCCTTGACTGCAGATTACGATAGACGACGAGGCTCACGAACGCGCCCAATGCCAAGGCGATAAATCCGATTAACAAGAGCCGATTGCGATTCATCAATGCTCCTCAGGAATCGAAATCTTGCATTGACCGCCTCTGAAATGGCCGGGCAGCCAAAGCACAACCGGACAGCCAAGCTGTCCTTTCCGCCAAGAGACCCCGCGCGAACCATCCCCCCGGACCACAGCGGTTCCGCACCCACTATTGCGAGATTGAACTGGCGACGGAAGAGAAGACATTGTTTGCATTAGCACCGATGAGACGGATCGTCCCCACTACGATGACCAGGATCACTGCCAACATGACCGCGTACTCAGCGATGTCCTGTGCCTCATCTTCCGACCAAAGTCTACGGAAAATTTTCTTCATTCTGAACCTCCTAGCGCCAGGCTCACGGGCAGACACTCCCCACCTGGTGCTATGCAATTCTATGCGCACCTACCCCGTGGTGTGCCAGATCGTTTCCTTTTTTTGAATCAAAGGTTTACGAGGAGGAAAAGAGTTCCTCTCAAGTCCCCCAGCCCATCATACCCTGAGGCATCTGGCCAGAGCGACAATTTGTTGCATGCTTGGCTCTGTGGTAGTGACCATAGTTTCTCAGATAGCCGCAGGTCGAAGACCCGTGGATGGGCAATCTGGCCCTGCAAAGTATCTGTTTTCTAGGCCAAGCACGTTGAACCTCACGATCTTCCCGGTGTTGTTCCGTGTTCCGTGGTCAAGTTCAAGGGAGAATCTAGATGAAAACCCCCTACTGAGCTTTCTTGGTCAAAACGACAGCCTGACTATCAGCATAAATTGTTTTCCAATCAGGGAAGCCTCGCAGAGCCGTTACCAGAGGAGCGTCGGGCGGGAGAACTACGGTTCGGATTCCCCATTTGTCAAAGGCGCTTCGCCACGAATCGCCTTTCAAATAGTAGGTCGTGGCCAAATCGTCCATAAAGGCATCGCCATAAAGGTCTGCCCGGCCATCGATATAGACCCGATACTCCGGATAAAGTCTCCAGACGAAATATCCGCCCCAATTGTAATGGTTCAATAGTGGAGCAGGGGGCCGTTGTGCGGCAATGAAGGAAACGGTGGCCGCCGGAAGTTCTTTTGCCTCCGTCTCAGCCTGGTGATGAGTAACATAGCCAACCCGTGCAACCATGAAAACTAGAAAGCCCGCCAGCAAGACTGCATTGACCCACGTCTTGGACGGAGTCATCGGAGTTCGCTTCCACTCGAGTCCTTTTGCAACACAGTGCTCCTGCAGCCAGGCCAGGGTCATCGCGCTCAGGATAGGAATCGCAACCAGCGCGTAAATCGGTATGTGCCTCACGGATCGCAATGCTGCGTAGGTCGTTACCAGCAACAGCAAGACTTCTCGCGGACGCAAGCGCCGGGGCGAAAGTGCCGGCAAGGCAACCGTCGCGAGGATCATCGCGAGCGTCGGCAGGTATCGGTGCTGGTGAAAGTCGGGCGATAGCCATTCGCCGATGTAGTTTTGCATGGCTCGGGAGCGGAGCGTCTGCAGTGGATACGCGTACATCGCAACCCCGTATGGATTGAGTGGGACGACCGCCACGCAAACGACCATGGCCAAAGCCAGGGCTCGAAAGCGTGCGGCGGGCTGGGATGCATCTTTGGAATCAAAGACGACGAAACCAAAGCCCGCATCCAGGGCATCGCCAACCAGGAACAATGCCATGAGCGCGATCCCCAGTGCGTATCCCGCGTGAAGATTCACCCAAAGCAGCATCAGCGCAGGTGTCCACCAAAGAAGCTTGGGATGCTGATACGAACGCTCCAGGATCAGGAGAAGCACGCTGGCCAGCAGCAAAGTGAGCATTTGCGGACGAACACCCCAACTGGGAACCGATGCGAAAGCGCCCCATAGCGTGATCACTCCAGCGAGGTAAGGCCGCCCCGGACAACGCAGAAAAACCACCAGAAACGCGGCCGCGATAACGGCGCCGAACCCCACGATGAGTCCGCCCCAGCCGGCCAGCCGATACAAGCCAAAGATCAGCACCTGGGACAACCACTCATGATCGACCCAAGGCTGTCCAAACCGTGTGAAGGAATAAGGGTCGGTATGAAACACCTTGTGGGTCTGCACGATAAGCTGTCCGGTGCGCAGATGCCACCAGACGTCCGGATCGGTCACGCTTCGCGCCGCCATGGTGAAAAGGCCCAGCGCGAGGATGACTACGAATAGGCGGCGGGTTTGAAGCAACTCAGTCAAGGTTCGAGGATCATACCGCGACCACGGATAAACTCAGTTTCAGTTGCAAGCAGAAACCCCAAGATAACTAGAACTCCGAACGGCAGGAGCGGGCTGGTGTACAGAGGCACTGCCCAGAACCGCAGCAGCGTGTTCCCAGTGAGCCATGTTGCCGCCAGCATCATCCCGAAGCAGGCAGCCCAGGCCCATCCCAGAAGAATCCATGCACCCGTGAGCAGTAACCTTGACGTCTTGCTCAAAGTCCAGATACGACCGCCATATTGAAGCAAGAACAGAAAGCCGGGGAGTAGAAGAAGTTGGGCGTGAGGCTCGAGGGTAGGGATAACCACCAGAGTTGCTGCCAAGACCAAACTGGAAGCGAGGAAGAAACGTGAGGAATGCGCAGGGTCGGAACGGCATCGCCAGCAAAGAGCTAGCACGGCCAGCACCAAGATAATCGACACAACGAAACCGATTCGTGGAGTGAACCACACGTCGAGTAGGGAATGCCCGTAAGTGTATCGCCGGTATGCTTGAACGATCGCCAGGAAACGGCCAATCCAACCAGGAGCGAGAATTTCAGCTCCCAGAATCAGCACGGACATACCAGCCGCGAAACTCCAAACCAGTCGTTGTCGCCCTCGCCAATCGCCCATGACCCATAAGGCCAGCCATGGAATCAGCAAAATTACGAACTGAGGCTTAATGGTGCTGACGGCCAGCAAGAAGCCGCCTGTCCCGTAGTAGTTTGTGGACAATGAGGCTACAGTCGCAGCCACCACGAAAGCCACCAGCAGACTCAGGTTTTGTAGCTTCAATCCCTGCAAGACAGGAAAACTGCCGAAGGTGAAGACAGCGAGCATGCCCAGCTCAGCTGCCGGCAGTCGCCATCGGAGTGCGTAAATCCATAGCCATAGACTCGCCAACGTGAGGGTGACGAACAAGCAACGAAATAAGACTTGCACGGCAGGAAAACCCAGGTGCAGGGTTGGCCACATCAGGAAGGCGACGTAAATCGGATATGCGAAACCTCCAGCCAGTTCGGCCCGATCGCCGGGATGCAAAGTCGCAACTGGTGCCCCATAAATAAAGATTTGGATTTCACGCGTGACTGCGGGACTGTAAGGATCGCGGTGATGCAGCAACAGTTCGTGGGCTCCCCACCAGCGCGCGTAGAGATCCGAGAATTGAGCTGGCTGGCCGACGCTCCAAACATTCGCGACGTAGTACCACATACTGGATGCTGAGAGGATGGACAAAATAAACCAAAGCGCGCGCCGCGGGGCCTGGTGCATGCCGGTCATAATGTCGAGGTTACACTTTCAGACATGCTGGTTATTCCGGTCGCGTTCATCAGTTCGAGCCGATCGACGACTGCGATGGCGCAGCCTGCGACCAGCACGCCTGCAAGTATATCGACGACGTAGTGCCACTCCAGGACCACAATTGCCGCCAGCAACAGCACATCGTAGGTGGCCAGGGCAATGACCATCCGCTTCCATCTTCGCAAGAACCACATGACGACCAGTGGTTGAGCGATGTGCATGCAGGGGAAGGCTATGTAATAGTCAGAGGAGATCTGGCGGATTCGCACATGGTTCCACAGCGCTTGGCAGTTTGCGATGGAGGCTGTCTGCACGGCGTAGGCTTTCAAACTCCGGGGAAACTCGGCAAAATGCGAGGGGCACAAGTAATAGGGTCCTTGACTCGGCCACAGTAAAAATAGTATCAGTGCCAAATAATATGTCGTGAGAATGGTCCCTACGAATCGAAGAGCCTGTTTCTTGCCTGCATAGACACCGCTAAGAATCAGAGCAGCACCAATCTGAGGAAACATTCCAAAGTATACGAACTCAAGAAAATGGAAGAAGGAAACGGGAAATTTCCGCACTGCCCAGTGGCACAGATCGGACACCGATGTTCCGTGAAGCAGCCACCTATCCATCGCATTAAACGCCGTGTCAGTCGCCCCGTAGAAACGTACCGACGCGATAATGTCGTTGTAGGCAAAGACGAGAAGGAAGCCGGTAAAGAGATAGATTGCCGGGATCAAGACAGCGAGCCCGGCTTCTCTGCGAACCGCCGGCTTCAACCGCTCGCGTAACTCCAGCACCGCGACGGCGTCTACCGTCAAAACGAGGGCCTTGGCCCAAGTGAAAGCCCACAACAACACAAAGAAAAAGGCCAGCGCCAGCACTATGCGTATCTTGTCGCGCTGTACCCGGTTCAGAAGTGGAGCGAGTGCGGCAGCAGGACCGAACCCGATCAGATATAAGAGAGCCGCGACGAAGACTGATTGCGCCGCGAGCACCAACCAGTAGGCGGAGGCGAGGTGTGCCCAATCGAAAGTGATGGGGAGATGCAGTTTCTTTAACAGGGGGATTGCAGCAAGAGCCAACAGGGCGCTAGCCCAGTAGTGGAACTCCCCTGGCCATCGTTTGCCGTGCGAGAGCATGATCATTGCACGAGAGATACAGCTACCTACGTTGTAACACGTGACGATCCCATCTCTGCCAGGCTGTTGCGAAGAAACGTCAAAGATTACCCGAGAGAGCTCTCATTGCCCTGCCACCTGGGACCATTTCACCTTCAACCTTCCGGGGCATTGGTATCCACCCAACTAAGTCTTCGGCTAAGCATGGACGCAGCCAAAATGGAGAACAAAACTAACACTGCGGGTGGAACTAACGGAAGCGGGCTGACTGGAATCACCCACAATTTTCGAATGGTTGCCGCTGGGGTCGTCAGGGCGGCCAGCATGAGGGCAGAGGACCCCACCCATTGCCAGCCAATCAAAGCGCACACTGCGACATGGGCAAGCCGCGCGCTGCGTCCTTCCGCCCAAATAGTCGAGAACTTCTTCAGTGCGAAAAAGACACAAGGCAAAAGCAGGATCTGTCCGGTTGGATACATCGTCGGTATGATCAACAGAGTCACCACGAAAACCAAGCAAAGTGCGACATTAAACCTATCCGACCCGGCATGCTCGTGTCGCAGTTGCCAGGTGCATAGTGCCAACCCGGCAACCAAACCAATACTCACTACAGCCCCGCCAGACTTTCGAAACAACAAGGTCAGAATCGAGAAGTTGCCGGTGTAGTGGTGGTAAGCGAACGCGCCCTCAATAAACTCGCGGATCCACCCCGGCAAAAAGAGCTCCGACACACCAGCGAGAAGAAACATCGTGATCCCGAAACCCTGGACCAGTTTCTTTCGTGATTTCCAGTCGGAAAATGCCCAGAGCATCAACCATGGCACCAGCAAGAAGATAAATTGGGGCTTGATGGTTCCCCAGGCGAGCAAGGTACCAGCCAGAAACAAACGGTTGCTGGCCAAGGCGGCAGCGGAAGCGGCCAAAAATGCTGCCGCCAGAAGAGCTGGCTGCTGCATATAAATATTCTCGAGAGTGGGGAAGCTGCCAAAACTCAGCAAGGCCAGAGCTCCGATCGTCGACCAGTTGCATTTCCAGCGCAGCGCCGATATCCACAAGGGAACGCTCACGAAAGCCAGAGCCGGCATGATTAGTCGGAAAAGGCTCTCCACCTTCGAGTAGGGGAGCCACACGGTCGGAGACAATATAAAAGCCACATACAACGGATAGGCGAACAACGGATAGTCGAGTCTGTCCTCACCTTGATTTCCCTGGCCACGCTCCGACTCCACGGCGTTTCCGTAGGTCCAGGACGCAATTTCCCAGGTTACATCTGGACCGTATGGATCTCTCCCATGCAGGAGCAGTTCCCGGGAGCCGTACCATCGCGGGTAAAGATCCGAAAAATGCATTTCACTCGGAGGGGACCAAACGCGATCAACGTAGAACCACATACTGAATGAAAAGAAAGCGGCAACGGTCAGCACGAGCGTTTGTTTGTTCCACATCCAGCCAAAGATTCGGTTTTTCATTCTCGCCAAAGCGTTGTCCGTCTAAAGTTGTAACATAGGACCGCATCGACCTTAGGGTACGTCTGTCTCGATACTCCAATCCCGGCGTAACTGTAGCCCTGCTGCTCGCAGGCAGCATGTGGTTCTATATGCAGCACGTGCTGATTCCTCATCAGCAAGCCGAGGCTGCTCTTCATGGAATTCCACGCGGAAATCTTTCTGATTTGTACCCGCGCTGGCTGGGAGCCAGAGAATTGCTGCTGCATCATCGCGATCCCTACAGTCCCGAGAGTACTCGCGAAATTCAAATCGGTTATTACGGCCGCCCGTTGGATCCGACCCGCCCAACCGATCCGAAAGATCAGCAGGGCTTTGCCTATCCGGTCTATGTTGTGTTTCTTCTCTCGCCCACGGTCACGCTCCCTTTTCCTGTTGTGCAAGCGGGATTTCGATGGTTTCTCGTCGCGTTGACCTTCGCGACCGTTTTGCTATGGCTGCGCACATTGCGCTGGCGTCCTTCCCTGACAACCACGGCGATTCTGATTTTGCTGGCGCTGGGCAGTTTTCAAATACTGCAGGGGATCAAGCTTCAGCAGTTGAGCCTGCTGGTGGCCGGACTGGTCGCGGCGTCCGCCTTATTGCTGAGCGAGAACTATCTCGCGCCCACAGGTATCCTTCTGGCTGTTGCCACGATCAAACCTCAGCTCGTTTTTCTTCTGGTGGGTTGGCTCCTCTTGTGGGCAATCAGCGATTGGCATCGACGGCAGAACTTCGTTTGGGGGTTGGTCTCGTCTATGGCCGTTCTCCTGTCCGCCGGCGAGTACGTCTTACCCGGATGGATCGGGCGTTTTCGCGACGCCGTCATAGCCTACCGCCAATACAACGAGGGCGCCGGATCGGTGCTGGATGTGCTTCTCACGCCACCGTGGGGCAGAGTCCTTGCAGGGTTGGTGATGCTTGCGCTCGCTTACACCTGCTGGAAATTTCGGCGGGCTTCGACCGATTCATCCGCCTTCAACTTGATGCTTGTACTCGTGCTCGCGGTCACGGTCGTTGTTGTCCCCAAAGCCGCTCCGTATAACCAGGTACTGTTGTTGCCCGGAATCTTGTTGCTAGCGCAGAACTGTCAGGATCTCTGGCGCAAGAACCGCTTGACACGGATCATTCTGATGATTTGTGGGCTTCTCATTTTCTGGCCTTGGCCGGCCGCAACTGCCCTGACGGTCGCTGCGCTGTTCTTGCCTCCCGAGTTAGTGCAGAAGGGATGGGCTTTGCCTGTGTGGACGAGCCTGGCTATTCCTTTAGCCGTGGTGGCGCTGCTCAGCTCTGGCTTCGGCGAGTTCACCGGAGCGGTTATCGATAATCAAGCCGATTCTGCACCCGAACCAACCGGGTCGGCTACTGCCTGAACTTGCATTACCCCCACCGCCCGCGTTAGGCTTCTCGGGCACCGCTGGTGTTGGAGGATCCGATGACTCTGAAGATTGAGACCCGGCAAGCCGACGGAGTCACTGTCCTGTCGTGTCACGGCCGCATCGTGTTTGGGGAAGAAGCGACGGAACTCCGCGAGAATCTCAAGCGTGTATTGGCCTCCTCGCGGCAGGTCGTGCTGAACCTTGGGGGCGTGAGCTATATCGATAGCGGCGGTCTCGGTACTCTGGTGGGCGTGTACTCCTCTGCGCGCGCCTCGGGCGCCGAAATCAAGTTGACCGGACTGGGGCAACGTTTGCGCGATGTCTTGCAAATTACGAAGTTGGTCACTGTCTTCGAAGTCTACGACACCGAGCAGGAGGCGATTGCCACGTTCCATCGCGGGGCTGCCTAAAAGCGGTTTCTGGTGAAACCTTCTAAGCCCCTTCCCACCGGGGTTCGATGCTGTCATTATTCCTTTAACGACGTTTTAGGAGCATTACAGGCGCTACATGGCTTTCCAGACTATTGTGGGACCGTCCTCCGGAACCGGCTCGGGAATATTCCCCACCCTTGTGTTTGTCCAGGGGAATGAGCAGCGCGTGATCAACCTCGACCACAGTCCATTCAGTGTGGGACGAAAGGTCGATAAAGATCTGGTCATCGCCGACCCACGTGTCTCCCGTGACCACGCCCTCATTGTCTCCGAAAACGGCGTGTTCAGCGTTGTCGACCAGAGCAGCAAGCATGGGACATTCGTCAACGGCGAGCGGGTGGACCGCAAAACTCTCGAACGCAACGACCGCCTGGAGTTCGGGGTTCGGGAAGTCGCGTATGTGATTTTCAACCCGCAGCACGGAACCACCAACTCTGCCCGTGAGTTTCTGAGCCAGATCTCCGGGATGCACATCTCGGACGAGACCACCGATCTCGAAAAACTGGTTCTGTTTCTCGAAGCAGCCCGCAAGCTGAACACGATCGGGGTGCTCGACGAAATCTTGATGACCTTGCTGGATGTGACTCTAAAGCTCACTCGGGCCGAGCGGGCTTACGTCTACATGAAAAACGCCCGAGGAGAACTACGGCTGGCGGCGGGACGCAACTCGAAAGGCGAGCCCCTGTTGGACGACAAGACAATCTCGCACTCGATTCTCGATGACGCGCTAAAGTCCAACTCCGAATTTGTGCTGACTGACACCAGTCGGTCGGCTGATCTTACCGGACGCAAAAGCATCGTTGCGTATGACCTCCGCACCGTGATCTGCGTCCCCCTGCGCAAGCCGCAAGTCCAGGCTACGCGTGGTGGCGAGGCTAGTTCGCCTGCGCCTTCCGCGGAAGTTATGGGCGCCCTCTACGTGGATTCGCGCTTTGCCTCGCGTGATATCTCTGGAGTGAGCAACGATATCCTTCATGCCATCGCGACGGAAGCGGCCTCGCTCATCGAGAACGCCCGCCTGGTGCAAGCCGAAGAGGCCGGCCGGCGATACCAGCAGGAACTGTCAATCGCTGCCTCGATTCAGCAGCGACTGATGGCGGTAACGATTCCCGAAGTTCCATTTGCCAAGCTGGCGGGTAGAAATCTTTCCTGCAAAGAGATCGGCGGCGATTTCTTCGATGCGGTTAACACCGACCAGGGGTTGACGATTGTGCTGGCTGACGTGAGCGGCAAGGGAGTTTCAGCCGCATTGCTCGCGTCCACGTTGCAGGGAATGATTTATTCGCAGCTGACGGCAGGCATGCCGCTGACCGAGATCGTGACCGCCGTCAACCGCTTCTTTACCGATAAAAACATCGGGGAGAAGTACGCCACTGTGATCATTGCCCGCATCCGCGACAACGGTGACCTGGAATATGTGAATTGCGGGCACGTTCAGCCGCTGGTGGTTTCGGATGGTGAGGTTCGGAGGCCAGCGCACGGCAATCTTCCCGTGGGATTGCTCCCCGATGCCACCTACCAGAGCGATCACTGTCAATTAAAGCAGGGTGATCGGCTGATCCTGGTGACCGACGGCGTGACCGAAGCCGAAAACTCGCGTGGAGACTTCTTCGAGGATTCGCGCCTGGAACTCGCCGCGAAAACCGGAACCATGGAGCAAATCTTTACCGCGATCTCCAATTTCTGTGGCGGCACACCCCTGAACGACGACTGCACCGTGGTGGAACTGGTGTATACCGGCAACTGATTGCATCGCCGATTATCCTTCCACAACCACGGAAAAGTTCGTGTCTTCCCAACGTTGCTCCTGAGGCCAGTAAAAGGTGAAGACGATCTCCCTTCCCGCTGCCAACCGGTCGGTCAGGTCCGCGACGTGAGTCCCCAAGCCGCTTTCCCGGGTATTGACATCCTCCGCTGTTTTCCAGCCATCGAAGCTGAAATGCACCAGCGCCGGGGCCGTCAGAACCACCCTGAACTTCTTCCCCGGTGGCATGGTTCGGCATCGGTTATTAAAGCGCCAGACAAAGTACACCGATTTCTTCTTCTCCACCAGGTAGCGCCGTACGGTCTGAGGCGGTTGATCGAAAACCCTTCCGTCGTGGAGCGAGCGGCGCAACTTGATGTACTCGGAGTGTGCCCACACCAGCGGACACGCCGAACCGGTAGGCTTTCCGGCAAACAAGTCCCGCGCCGGCAAGTCAACGGCGTCCCAGACCTGCTCGGGAATCAGACGCCCCCCCTCGGTCGAGAACTCCATCACTCGCAAAAGCTCTTCAGCTGCTTCCATATGCCCTGCAGCTATTTCGTAATGCGCCCGTTCGCCGGCCAGCAGGGGCCAGGGCCGCCCGATTCCGGTACCGTCGAAAGGCGATCCATCCTCATGCTCGCCGTAGCCATCACCGTTGTAGCGATACCAGCAAGGCCCTTGTGGCAATTTCACCCGCAATACCGCGTCGATCACTTTGACGGTGTTCAGGATGCATGGATCATCCCACGCACGCAAACCGAATCGCACCAACGCGAGCGCGTCCGGACTGATCAGATGAGTCGCTGGCTCCGTGCTCTGCCCGGGGGGACGATTCTTTATAGGCACAAATCCATCGGCCGGAGATCGCGCGCAGTCTGTGTCCGGTGGCGCGATACGGACGTAATAACCTTCCACCCCGATCTGCCTCGCGAGATCCGTGCCCGCGGCATACGTCCAGCGTTCAATGTTGTCGTTCCAATTGTCCGCGGTCTCGCGCATGTACTCTGCGACGGCCCGCTCTCCTACTGCATCCGCAATGTCCGCCGCGCCCAGGAGTCCGGAAATTTCCACCGCCAGCGTGAACGGCGAGTAGCCCGCATCCTCTTCCCATCGATCCTGCTGCGTCACCGGACCATTGCGCACCAGGAACCCGGCCGCGCGTCGAACCAGAGTCCACCAGCGTTTAAGGTCCCCCAAGACAGACGGACAGTCCCGGCGCAGGCTGTCCACCAGCAGAATGGGAAATGCCGCCTCGTCCATCTGCAGTCCCATCCAGTACGGACGCCCGTCCAGCCACATGTTCTGCGCCCAATGTCCGTCGGCCTCCTGCGTTGACTCGAGGTATCGAAGCACCCGTACCGCGTCAGACTGTGCCCCCGCCGCCAGAAATCCGAATGCGGTTTCCACCAGATCGCGCGGCCAGACCAGGTGATATCCGCCAAGATCCTCGTCCCCTTTATTGAAGCCCCATGGAATGGAAAGACTCGCGATCACTCCTCCTAGGAAGTCTTTCGATTCATGAGTTCGCAGCATCGAGACGCTGGCGCGGTAGAGGTCGCGCTCCCGCTGCACGTCCGCCTTGTCCAACTCCATCAGGCTCTCGTGCCAGCTTTCCCACTGCGCCACATAGTGGTGGCGAAGGTCTTCGTACGATTCGAGCAAGCTCGAACGCACCTGTTGTCCAGCCTCGGACCACATGCTGCCGAACCCCAGCGCCAGCACAAACTCCCCGCTGCACGCGTCCAAGTCAATCTCGCCGGTCAGCGCGATGTTGCCGTTCTCGGCGCGGCTGTAATCCCAGGTCATCTGGAAATTCTTCGCGAGATCCTGCCACCCGTCGGAATATCCGACAAACCCCACCGACATCTTTTTCCACGGCGTCGAACAGCCAAACGCCAACGCGCAGTCATCGCGCTCCGCAAACAGCATGGGCACGCTCTTGTAGTCGCCCACCCATCCTGTGTTGCTGTTGCCCCAATTGGCAAGATGCGGCGAAAGCAGAGCGTAAAGGTGATAGTCCGCGAACGTTCCCTGCAGCGGGATGAAACGAATTCTCTGCAGCACGACGTTGCGATACGGATCAGTCAACACTTCCTTTTCGATCCGATACCGCCCCTGCATGTCGGTATTGGTCAACTCAAAGGCGGGAACGCCCGGCGCGACCGGGATGTTTTCAAACGTGCAGTGCCGTTTTTCCTCGGAGAAAAAACTCGTGCCGTCGGTGACGATCAATCCCAGATCGCGCGTGCACGCCTGGTCCACGCGCGGATAATAAACTTCGTTCAGGATGCCGTGGCTGGTGGTAAACCACACCCGGCTGTGCTGATTCAAGGCTGTGCCCACGCTACTCTTCGCGCTCGAAGTCCAGCGCGGCGGAATCCCCGGCCAGCCCGGAGCGTTTCTTTCTTCGTCACTCAATGGCCTATCCTCGAAAAGTTCTCAATGCATGGTACTAGAAACGTAATGTTAGATGATTCGCGAGTTGGGATGAAGATTCGCGCTATTCTGGAGCAAGGCAACCATGGCCCAGGGTAGCCAGATCGATTCTTACGTCACGCAACGCCGGAGCATGGTCGAATCGCAACTGCGCGCCCGCGGAATCCGGGACGAGCGCATACTCGCTGCTATGTTGCACGTTCCCCGCCACGAATTCGTTTCCGAGGAGTATCGCGACCAGGTCTACGAAGACCACCCAATCCCGATCGGCGAAGGCCAGACGCTTTCTCAACCCTACATCGTCGCCGTTATGTTAGAAGCGCTGGCGCTGGATCCCGCGGATGCAGTTCTGGAACTGGGCACGGGCTCTGGTTACCAAACCGCGTTGCTCGCTGGACTCACCCGCCAGGTTTATTCGGTGGAGCGGCACGCGGCGCTGGCTCGGGCTGCTCAAGCCACACTCGCCCGCCTCGGTTACACAAACGTAGAGGTGCTGCTCGGCGACGGCAGCCGCGGTGTTCCCGGTCGGGCTCCTTTTGACGCCATCGTCGTCTCCGCCGCCGCCCCGCAGATCCCCCCGCCGCTATTTGAAGAATTGCGCGAAGGCGGACGTATGGTGATCCCGGTAGGTCCGCCGCATGCCCAGGAGTTACAGGTAGTGCGCAAGCAGGCCAGCCAGCCGGTGGTTACAATTTTGGAGGGATGCCGATTCGTCCCCCTGATCGGCAGCGAGGGATATCACTCGGGATAGCGTCCAGATTTTTCCGAGAACTGAGAACTGACAACCGGGAACTGCCTTTACAATTTACAAGTGCCCGTTCTTCACAACCTCCGCGTCACCCTCGAAATGATCAAGTGGGAGCACTCCATCTTCATGCTTCCGTTCGCGCTCTGCGGAGCCATGTTGGCCGCGAATGGCGTGCCGAGCGGACACGCATTGGCCTGGATCATCGTCGCCATGGTAACCGCCCGGTCGGCGGCCATGGCCTTCAATCGCCTTGCGGACGCTTCGCTTGACGCCGCGAACCCGCGAACCCAGGCCCGCGCCCTTCCCGCCGGCACGCTTACCCCCGGTTTCGTGATCACCTTCGTGTTGGTGTCCTGCGCAGTATTTATTTTCGCGGCCTCCCAGCTCAATCGCCTGTCATTCATTCTTGCTCCATTCGCGCTGGCCGTGGTTCTGCTCTACTCCTACACCAAACGTTTCACCCGCTGGTCGCATCTGGTTTTAGGATTTGCCATGGGCATAGCGCCCTCCGCTGCCTGGATTGCCGTCCGCGGCTCGCTCGATCCCCGAATCCTGTTGCTGACCGCCGCAGTCACCTTCTGGGGCGCCGGCTTCGACGTGCTCTACGCTTGCCAGGATTTCGAATTCGATCAACAGGCCGGACTCCACTCCATCCCGCGCTATTTCGGAATCGGCAAGTCCCTCTGGATCTCGCGGCTTTTTCACTTCATCATGCTGCTGTTGCTGGTCAGCCTGGTAGACGTCTTCGGACTGGGAAAGCTCGCGATCGCCGGAGTCGTAGCCGTCGGACTGCTTCTCACCTATGAACACTCGCTGGTCTCGCCCCACGACCTCTCGAAACTCAACGCCGCATTCTTCACCATGAACGGCGTGATCTCGGTAGTGTTCTTCTTCTTTGTCGCGGGAGATTTGCTGCTGCGGCGCTGACGTGGCTCACTTCCCACTCCTCGCCGCCCGACGTTTCGCCTACCCGAGCCATCTCGACAGAGAGGCACAGAAGCGGCGCCCGAGATCATCTCACTGTCGGACCAGTGGTTCAAGTGCCTGCACGCAATTTCAAACCGTTTGCTTCTCCAACCTGCCGACACTATCAAGGATGGTCTCTACCGCCGCTTCCTCGCCAATCGAAGAGTTGATCATGAGATGAAAGCGGTGCCGGTCCGGCCATTCGACGCCGAAATATTGCTTGATGAAATCCGCCCGGTCGCGGTCCACGGTCTCAGCCAGATGCACGGCTTCACTCTCGCCCTTGCCACTGGCCAACAACCGCTGGACCTTGCCTTCAAACGGAGCGTAAATAAATACGTGAAAAGCATCGCCACGGCTCTGCAGATAGTAGGCGGAGCCGCGCCCCACAATGACGCACTCGCCGCTTTCCCCAGCGCTCATCACAACCCGCTCTGCGACCTCCCGGATGCAATCCGTATCCGCCATCTTCAGCCGCGGGGCGTTCAAACTCCCTTCGTGGCTGCCTCGCATGAAAGCCTTGAAGAGCCGGTAGTACAAGGGATCCCTCTTCTCCTCGTGCTCCTCCACGACTCGGCAATCGCACTCCATCTGCCGCGCGATTTCGTTGGTCAATAACTGATCCCACAGCTTCCAGCCCAGGCGGGCCGCGACTCTTTTCGCAATCTCGCCCCCGCCGCTCCCGTATTCCCGCTCGATCGTGATCACTCGGATCATGGAGATCTCTCCCCGCCCTCGTCTCCGCCGCAGAAGATCACACAGCGGCTCGCCATCACCCAGACCGTTTGCTAGTCCAGCACGACCCGGCCTGCGCCCGGTTGATTTTTCTTCAACGCGAATGACACCACGAACATGATGGCCGCTCCAATCGCAAGAACCCTGTAAGTGTCGATGTAGGCTAACGTACTCGCTTGGACAAACACCGTCTGGTAAACCAGCCCATAAGCCTGTTTGGCCGCGTGCCCTGCGTCCACGCCAGACGCAATCAGGCGCGCAGTCAATCCCGCGACTGTCCCCGAAAACGTAGGCCGTCCCGCCGTGACATGCGCCACCAGGTACACCTGATGCACCTGCGCCCGCCGCGCAATCAGTGTCGTGACCATCGACGTCCCCACGCTGCTCCCGATGTTGCGCATAAAGTTGACCAACCCCGCGACGCTGCTGCTCTTCTCGATTGGCATTCCGACGTACGACGACAGATTGATGGGAACAAACAGAAAACCGAGGCCAAACACTTGCGTCAGCCGCAACAGGCTGGCGCTGCGGAAGCTGATTTGAAGATCGAGCTGTTGAGTCGAATAGTACATGCCCAAAGATAGCGTCAACCAGCCAAACGCCACCAGATAGCGGGATTGCACTTTGGACGACAGAAACCCCACGATCGGCATCAGAAACAACAGCAGAAGGCCGCCGCCCGAAAGCACCAGCCCGGCCGACTCCGCCGTGTAGCCCATTAACGATTGCAGGAAAAGCGGCATCATGACCAGGCTCGAGAACAGCATCAGGCCCAGCACAAACATCATGCCGTTCGCGCCCAGGAAGTTCAAATTTCTGAAAAGACGCACGTCAATAATAGGATTCTTGTAAAACCACTCCCAGATAACCACTGAGACGAGGCCTACTACAGTAAGGATGGCGAGCGTCGTGATGAAGCGCGACCCGAACCAGTCATCCTCCTGCCCCTTGTCCAGCATGATTTGCAAAGCACCCACACCGAGGACAAGCAGAGACACACCAACATAATCGAATCTCGCCAGCGCGCCCTTAATGCGCTTCGCCCACGGCGGGTCTTCGATCAGCCGAAAAACAAGGAACAGCGCCATAATTCCTACCGGAACGTTGATGAAAAAAATCCACCGCCAGGTGTAGTTATCGGTAATCCAGCCGCCCAGAGTCGGCCCCACCGTAGGCGCGACGATCACCGTGACGCCGTACAGCGCGAAGGCCAGGCCGCGCTGCTCAGGAGGAAATGTGTCGGCCAAGATCGCCTGAGCCACGGGCTGAAGCCCGCCCCCGCCAAGGCCCTGCAGGATACGAAACACAATGATCGCTCCAAGGCTTGGCGCGATCCCGCACAACAGGGAACTGACCGTGAAAACCACCAGACACGTCATGAAAAACCACTTGCGCCCCATCACACTCGCAAACCATCCGCTGATCGGCAGCACCACCGCGTTCGAGACCAGATAGGAAGTGAGCACCCATGTGCTCTGGTCGTTGCTCGCTCCAAGATTACCCGCAATATAAGGCAGCGCAACGTTGGCGATGCTGGTGTCGAGCACCTCCATAAACGCCGCCAGTGCGACCACCACCGCAATCAACCAGGGATTGAACTTGGGTCGCCACACTTGGGAAGTTGGCGGCGTCAGCTCAGTCGCGCCAGATCCCGCGTCGTCGAGAGTTTGAGGGCTGTCTGCCATACGCTGGAAATGTTAGATTGCGATGGTCCGCTCCAGGGTGCAGCGTCGCCTGCCTCCTGAGCAAAAAAGCCTGAAATCATCGGCCGAATCTTCTCCAGGATGCTAAACGAAAACGCGATGGCTGTCTCTACCGGGAACGGCAAGAACGGACACTCTGAGATCGCTCACAGGATGCCCCACCCTTTTGTCGCGCCTTTTGCGAAAAAGGATGGGTGCGACACTCTCAACCCGGAATGCCGCGACAGACGAGCGTTCCCCATTTACATAAAAACTAACGAACGTCCTCTCAGCCCCCGGGTTTCGTTGATAATAAACGACTTGCTCGAATCAACTGATTGTCTTCAAGGACCCCTTTAAAGTAGGACTAAGTTGCTCTGGAGCAACGACTGTTTCCCCGTCGCATGTGATGCTTTCAGCAGCACGTTCTCTGCATCCCTGTGGCATGGACTAATCTCTCAGCAACAGGTTCTCTGCAAGTCAGCTCAAAAGGATCCCCAGATAATGAAGAAATGGTTAGTTAACGCAGGCCTATTGTGCCTGTTCTCGAGCCTCTGCCTATCGGCGATGGCGGCAACCGCAACCTTCCAGACGATCTCTGACCCCGTGGCCCGCACCTGGTCGAACTACGCATTTTCCGGCGATGGCAGCGTCATGGCTGCAAACTACGGCGGCGAAATCTACCGCTGGACCGCTGCCGGCGGATTTCAGGATCTCGGCCCGGGCGATCCCTATTCCAGCTCGATCGGAATTTCGCGCGACGGCTCCACCATCATCAGCGGCTACATCGGATCGGACGGTTTCAGCAGGCCCGCCCTATGGAACGCCAGCGGCCTGGTTGATTTGGGCCATCCCCACAACGGCTGCAAGAGGGTTGGCAACAGCTGGGGCAGCGGCTACGGAGTAAGCGGCGATGGCACGATCGCCGTCGGGCTCGCCTGGACCTGCAAAGACGCGGAAGGCTTTGAGTGGACCGCGAAAACAGGCAACCTCTCTCTGGGGCATCCGGCCGGCAACCATAGCAGCCGGGCCAGCGCCATCTCGGCCAATGGAAAGACGATTGTCGGCTTTTGGGAGGATCCTACCGGCCCCCGCCGCCCCGTGCGCTGGGTAGGTGGAAAGCACGAATTGTTTCTCGGCAGCACGACGATTGGCGAGGCTACGGCTGTGAACAGCGATGGTACCCAGATCGCGGGACAGGCCCCGGGCGCCAACGGGTATGGGGTTGCGTTCTTTTATTCCGACAAGCGCGGGCTGATCAAATTGGGCACACTCACGCACGGGACCACAGATCAAAGCTTCGCCAATGGCATCTCCGACAACGGACGGGTAGTAGGCTGGAGCGGCGATCCATTCGGTGCCGGGATCGAAGCCTTTACCTGGACCTCCTCCTCTTCTTCCCACATGCAGAAGCTCGCGAGCGTACTGAAAAAGATGGGTGCCAGGATTCCGGCAGGCACGACCCTGACCACCGCCGTCAGCATCTCCGCCGACGGTTCCACCATGGCCGGCCAGTACTTCGATGGCCAGACCTTTGGCAACTGGATAGCGCACATAACCAAGTAATTAGAATCCCTGAGGGCGAACCCACAACGTCCCCGCTTCACCCGACGGGTGGCCCACTCAAGCCGTTTTTTGGCTTGAGTGGGATGTTCTAGGGCGTAAGCTGGCATTCCCAAATCACACGTCACCCCCCAACAAACCAGTCGTCATCCTGAGCGGACGGAAGTCCGCGAAGGATCTCGCGCGAACAACGTAAACGCCGGTGGCCCATTGATGCCCAGGCTGCATTCCTAAATCACATACAAACGAAGGGTGCCCCATCTTTCCGCGCTCTTTACGGAAAGGTGGGATGCGAAAAAACGGAGACGCAACCATGCGCCGCTAAGTTCGGAGTTTGTCATTCCAGTGTCACCGCGTCCTATCTCAATCATCACCCTCCCGCCTGTCACTCCAACCATCACCTCCCGCCTGTCACTCCGATCATCACCCTCCCGTTGTCATTCCGAGCGAAGCGAGGAATCTGCTTTTTGCCTGCGCATGGGACCACAGGTTCCAGACGAAGTGGGTACGGAATCGCAACCACAGGCGGGTGGCCCGCTCAAGCCGTCCGTTTGTTGGCTTCAGTGGGATGTTATCGGACGGCTGGCATTCCTAAATCACATACAAACGAAGGGTGCCCCACCCTTCCGCGTTCTTTGCGGAAGGTGGGAGACGATAAAGCAGAGATGCAAACCAGCCCCCGTTAGGTCAGCCTTTCGCGTTCTGTCTGTGCCGTTACGAATGCAAACAGAGAGAAAAGGGCAGGCGCCCCCCCGCAACAAGATCAAGAGAAAGGATGGGCCAGCCACCCGAGCGACGATAGCACCCGGCAGTTCGTGAGTGTACGCCTATGAGGACATCGCCGTCCTGCCCGCTTGTTACCGGAATAGACTGGACAGCTGACGTGCTATGGCGATGGCAGTCATGGACCCTGAGCCGAGGGTTCTGAGTGCAATCGCCTTTCTTCGTCACTTGCGCTCGAATCGAGAGTCAACGCCGCGATTTCTCAAGCAGCTTCGGGTGACGACGACAAAATTCCAACTACCAACGGATCGGATGGCAATAACTCACTGGATTGTGTTTTCACTTGTTTGCAGACACCCCAACCACAGTGTCGCAGGTCCCGGCGCAAGGCAATCTACCAATGGCTAGGCGTTCGTGAGCGGAATCGCTTGGCTGATTGGCGGATTCATTGCGCCA
>Ga0207012_1071_pt1 | contig 24556 bp, 19 predicted proteins | sample Alteio_BWMinCont_80_FD_153471 | JGI IMG/M metagenome (GOLD analysis project Ga0207012, IMG submission 153471) | Enriched cells from forest soil in Barre Woods Harvard Forest LTER site, Petersham, Massachusetts, United States -... | ecosystem: Environmental > Terrestrial > Soil > Temperate forest >...
TGAAAAAGGAAGGATACAACTCATTAATAATAGCTTTTGCCAGATATTTAATACTTCCTCACAGGCTTCTGATCTTATCGATGCCCAATCCGATGTTGCATTTCGTCAGGTGGCTTCATTATTTAAAGCGCCTGAGGCTTTTATAGACAGGCTAAATAATATAGTTTGGAAAAAAGAGAAGGTGTTAAATGAAATATGTGAGCTTGCGGATGGAAGGATATTAGAACGTGATTACATTCCGGTCTTTTACGAGGATAATTACCAAGGACACTTGTGGGAATACAGAGATGTAACTCAGAAGGTGATGGATGAAAACAGACTTGAACAACAACGTAAATTTTACGAGAATGTTTTGAATAATATCCCTGCAGATATTGCCGTGTTTGATGCACAACACAAGTATCTATATATTAATCCGGTAGCTATAAAAGATGAAATCCTGCGCAAATGGATGATAGGGAAGACAGATCGTGAATACCACAACTTCAGGAATAAGCCGGTATCATCTGCAGACCGGCGAGATTATGTCTTTGACCAGGCTCTACAAACTAAGCAATTATATTCCTGGGAAGAAAAGTTGGTGAATAAGAAAGGGGAGACTGAATATCACTACCGTAACTTATATCCTGTTCTTAACGATGAGGGCGAAGTAGATATCATTATTGGCTACGGATTGAATATTACAGAACGTAAACTGATTGAAGAACAACTATATAAAAATGAAAAACGCTATCGCGACCTGTTTAATTATAGCCAGGCACTGATATGCACGCACGATATGCACGGGCGTATCCTGTCTGTAAATCCTTCAATATGCACCTTGCTGGGCTATACGGAAAATGAACTTGTGGGCAGGCTGCTTACAGATTTTATACCTGCTAAGGACGTTGCTAATTTTGAACCTGATTATTTGTTTAAAGTAACAACAACGGGCAAGTCAAAAGGGGTATTCCGTGTGTTGAATAAAAGCGGCAAGCAAATATTCCTGCTGTATGAAAATTATAAGGTTGAAGAGGATGGTACAGAGCCTTATATCATTGGCTTTTCACAAGATATTACAGAACGTATAAAGGCCGAAAAAGAATTACTTATAGCTAAGCAGATGACTGAACAGGCATCAAAGGCTAAAGAGATATTCTTGGCCAATATGAGCCACGAGATAAGGACACCCATGAATGGTGTGCTTGGTGTAGCGCGTTTACTGGATAAGACTTATTTGAATACTGAACAGAAAAACTATGTGAAGCTGATAACAGAATCGGCCAATAACCTTATGGTTATAGTGAATGATGTGCTGGACGTTGAAAAAATAGCTTCTGGTAAGTTTGAGTTGGAACACCTGCCTTTCCGCCTGGCGGATAAGATATCGCTCACCATGCAACCTTTTGAATACAAGGCTGAAGAAAAGCTGATAGCGCTTAAGTTTGAAAATTTATTACCTGAAGGCTTGGTGGTGGTGGGCGACCCATACCGGCTGGGTCAGGTGATGAATAACCTTATAGGTAATGCATTGAAATTTACACACAATGGGAAAATTGTAGTTACAGCCAAAGTAGAAAAAGAAGAAGATAATAACATCATTATCGTTTTTTCTGTTGCCGATTCCGGGATCGGTATTAGCGAAGACAGGCTTGGGGATATATTTAACCCTTTTGTTCAGGCTTCTACTGATATTACGCGTAAGTATGGCGGTACTGGACTGGGGTTATCCATTTGCAAGAGCCTTGTTGAGATGCAGGGTGGCGTGGTAAGTGTGAAGAGCATTGTAAATGAGGGTACCACGTTTTCTTTTAGTATAAGGTATGGTCTAGGCGATGCCTCTATGCTTGAAGGAGAACCAGAAGAAGATATAATAACCGACACAGGCATAAAAAAAGTACTTGTGGCAGAGGATGTTGTGCTCAATCAGTTCCTGGTGAAGCATATGCTTGAAAACTGGGGGATAGAAGTGGATATAGCAAACAATGGTCTTGAGGCATTAGATAAGGTAAGGGGCAACGATTATGATGTGATACTGATGGATATACAGATGCCTGAAATGGATGGCATTACGGCCACTGCAATCATCAGAGAAATGAAAGACAAGCAAAAGGCAACTATACCCATTATAGCGCTTACAGCTAATGCCCTTAAGGGCGATTCTGACCGTTACTTGAAGGCGGGCATGAATGGGTATATTAGCAAGCCTTATACAGAAACAATGCTGTATGCTGCGCTTAAAAGTGCTGCTAATAATAAAGGATATGCAGGTGTCAAGGAAGAAGATCGACAGCCAGTTGTACCTGAACATAAATCTCCTGCAGCCATCTTGGTTGAGGACAAAACGGAATCTCTATACGATCTTACCCTGCTTTGGTCGGTAGCCAACGATGACGAAGCGTTTATACGTAAAGTGCTGGCTACCTATATGGACACAGTGCCTGCCGATATTGATCGGCTGGAAGATGCACTTGCTGAAAATGACTGGAATACAGTAGGCAAGCAAGCTCATAAACTGAAACCTGCTATTGACTATATGGGCATTAAAGCATTGAAAAATGTGATCAGGAAAATGGAGGCTATTCCCGATGATATTAATGAATATAATCGCAATGCCAAAATTCTTAAAGAAACAATGGCCCAGGTTTTTGAGCAGTTCAGGAAAGATTTTCCAGGGCTATAATTAGTTAGTGTATTCCCCTTGCATCCAATGCCTGTTGGTATAGGTGCGCGTTCTTTATTTGCTCAGGGTAAGTGGAGGCAAAATTATGGTAGCCACTAAAATCTTCTTTTGCACAGAAGTACAGGTAGCTGGTATGCGGTGCGTTGAGCACAGCTTCTATACTGCTTATTGATGGCGTACATATAGGCCCCGGCGGCAGCCCGGCATACATATAGGTGTTATAAGGCGATACGGTTTGCAGATGAGCCCCGGTAATGCGGCGCAGGCTAAAATCGCCCACTGCAAATTTCACGGTAGGGTCGGCTTGGAGTTTCATGTCCTTGGCCAATCTGTTCAGGTAAACACTGGCTATATTAGGCTTCTCATCATTTTTGTTCGATTCCTCATCTACAATAGATGCCACTATTACAGCTTGTGCTGGTTGCAGGTGATATGCCATTGCTTCCTGTATGCGTGCGGGTGTCCAGAAATGCACATAATTCTTTTCTATTTTTCTGAAGGCTTTATCTGCAGTGGTATTCCAGAAAAAATCGTAGGTATCCGGCATTACAGCACACATGGCAGTGTTAGTGTCTAGTCCGTATTGTGCAAGATATACAGGGTCGCTAAACATTTGTCGTAAAACAGTAGAGTCAGCTTCAAGACTGTTGCCCAGCAGGGTTATAAAGTCTTGCTTTGTGCGGAGTTTATTGATGACCAGGCGCACCGGTTCCTGGTGACCACCACGCAGCATGCCTACCAGTGCGTAGTTGCTCATGCCGTGTTTTATATGGTACTTGCCTGCGTGTACACGATTGGGGTAGTCTGCCCGTTCTGCCACCAGGTCAAAGCTGTTTATATTTCTTACAAAGCCACCCTGTTCCAGCGTTTCTTTTACGGTTTCGTAACTGGCACCAGTATGTATGTACAGGTACTCGCCAGCGCTGAATGTGCCTGTGTTGGGGCCAAAGACTCTATATAGCATGAACAAAGCAGCAGATACAAGCAGTACGGCAACTATAAATATACCTTTGCGTAGGGGATTGTTATTTTTTTTTCTCCGGGCTGTCATACCTTAAAAATAAAAACCCGCCCATATAAAAAGGCGGGTAAAAAATATATTAAAATAATTTTATTTCTTAGCCTTAGCAGGTGCACTCTTGGTAGCCGGTTGTGGCTTGCCGCTATTATCCATCTTAGGTTTTTCAAAAAACATTACAGAGATAACGCACAGTGCGCATACTACACCCATAGCAGTCCATGTACCTTTTTCCATTACATCCGTAGATTGCTTAACGCCCATTACCTGGGAGCCAATGCTGCCGAAAGCACCGGTAAGCCCGCCACCTTTAGGATTTTGCACTAAAACAAAAAAGCCCAAAACTACACAAGCCAATAATATAAGTATAGTGATAAATGAGATCATAATTCCTTTTCCTTTAAAAGTTCTTCTATTTTGTGCGCAAAGTAAGCTATTTTTTGAGGATTTCGCAAACTTAGTTTACGGTACATATCTATGGCCCTGTCGTACTTGCCTTGCTTGCGGTGTATCTGCGCCAAAGCTTCGCTGGCAAGGTCTTCCTCCTTAGTAATGCTGTTTACAGCCATGTTGAATACCTCTTCGGGTATCTCCTCATTTTCTTCTTCATTGGCAGCTGCCAGCTTTTCTTGCTGCCACATGCTTTTCAATGCCCGTTTGTCTTCCGTTTCCTCTATTTCTTTCTGTGTCTTCACTTTAAAGTGCAACAGCCATTCAGAAAAACTCATCATAACCATCAAAGATTTGTCTTTGTCATCTGTATTTTCCGGTTCTTGCGCAGCCGGTGTTGGTGTTTTATTCGCCTGGTCCATTTCTTCAGGTATCTCCTCAGATACCTTTATGCCCTGGTGAAAAAAGTAATTGTCAGTATATACTGGTAGTATCAATGTATCGCCGTCCTGGTTGGTTATCTGTTCTTTATTAAAATCGAAATGCTCTATTGTATAGTTTAATGGTTTTATGATCAGGTCATCGTCCTTTTCATATTCCTCATCGTCATCTACATATAACGACATGGGAGTATCCTCATATACTTCCTCTTCTTTCTGGGCCGGTTCTGGCTTTTGTTCTTTATCTGCGGCGCTTAGCAGCGCTTCTTTTACTATAAGCGGTTGTATTATTTCTTCGGTATATACTTCTTCTTCGTGTAGTTCTTCCTCATGATGTGCTATCTGCTCTGCAATTGTTTCGGGCACCTCTGGTGGTAAAACTACAGCAGGTTCGGCAACAGTCTCGTTATTAGAGGCCGTAGGAGGAATTGGTTCGGTTTCTTTTTTTGTTGGTTTAGCTGGTTCCTGTACTACTTCTTTGGGTTGTTCTGCAGCTAGTGGCGCTTTAGTTACCACAATTTCAGGTTCTGCAGAAGCAGTAGCCAGCGAAAATTTAATTTTTTCGCGGGTTTTAGGTGCATTGTCTTCAATAGACGCTGCCGCTAAATAATCGTTGAGGAGCAGCCAATTGCCCATATACAGCCACATGATGGCCATGGTTTCTTTATTATAAGGTTTTTTCTTGTGCTCTATAGCCGCGCCCATATAGCGCGCCGGCATAAAGTAGGGAAATTCCTTTATTATAGCAGCAATGCTTTCACGATCCATATCGGTCAGCGACCGGGGCTCGTTCAGCATGCGTGTTATATATTGTATGGAAGATGATGTTATCATATTTCAGATTACAATTACCAATTTACAAAAGCTTTATTAAAAATATCATCTGAAAGCTGATTTCCTATGTCATCTATCAAACCTGTTTCTACATTTTGCAGTACCTGGGCTGCATCAAAGTCAGCAAAACGGGTAAATGACTGGGTGAAACTTGCCTTATCGTTCAACCTGTTCTTAAATGTTACCTGCAGGGTTACCGTAAGCCTGTTTTTAGAGGCTACCTGCACACTTTGTACGCCGCTCACTGTAACATCGTATGCGGTTATGGAACCGGTTATGTCATAATCTGCGTTGTCTGTATTTACCGGAGACAACCCTGTTTGAGATAAGATGCGACTGCGAATCTTATCGGTAAGGATAGCGCTAAGGCTGGGTACTACATTGCGTGCCCTGTTTTCTAACAGGTGTATGTTTAAGGTCTTACCCTCTATGTTAGCCCCTGTGAAACTATAAACCCCACAGCCCTGCAATGCAAGCAGCAATACCAGTAAGGGTAAAAAATATACAATGCTTCTCTTCATCCTGCGCCTAAAGTTACTCTTTGATATCGTATTCTTTAATTTTCCTGTACAAAGTACGCTCAGAAATGCCCAGTTCGTTTGCGGCATCCCTTCTGCGGCCTTTATGTTTTTTTAATGCCTTGTTTATAAACTCTTTTTCACGGTCGGTAAGCATCAGTGTTTCTTCCACATCTTCATGCTGATCGTTGTGGGGTAATATAATAGGATTAATACTATTGCTGTTGTTGTTATTGTTAATGTAAGATGGCGTTATAGATGTGTTTGGCTCATGGTTATAAACAGGCAGCAGGGTCTCCATAGCCATCGGATCGGATGGGGTGAAGTTTTGATGGCGTGCCATTTCAAACATCATCTGCTTCATATCGTTCATGTCCTTCTTCATATCAAAGAACAGTTTATAAAGGATGTCGCGTTCTGTATTGCCGGTAGCGTTGTTATTATCTGTAGATGGTACACCACCGCTCATGGGCAGCAGCGCCAGGCTCCGGTTCTCCTTCTGCGGTAAAAAACGCAGCAAGGTTTCTGCCGTCACCAATTTATCGGTAGTGAGTACCGATATCTGCTCTGCGATGTTTTTCAATTCGCGTACATTTCCCTGCCATGGGTACGAGGTAAGCAGTTGCAACGCTGCACTATCCAACTGTACAGATGTGGTCTTGTATCTTTCAGAAAAATCAGAAGCAAACTTTCTGAACAGCAAGGGAATGTCTTCTGGTCTGTCTCGCAGTGAGGGGACTCGTATGGGCACCGTGCTGAGCCTATAATACAGGTCCTCTCTGAATTTCTTTTGTTGGGTATATTCCAGTAAGTCGCGGTTGGTTGCGGCTATTACACGCACGTCCGTTTTTTGCACTTTTGACGAACCTACGCGTATAAATTCACCTGTTTCCAGTACACGCAGCAGGCGTGCCTGGGTGCCCAGCGGCATTTCTCCTATCTCATCCAGAAAAATAGTACCGCCATTTACCGTTTCAAAATATCCCTTCCTGCTATCTACTGCACCTGTAAAAGACCCTTTTTCATGCCCGAATAATTCACTGTCGATAGTACCCTCTGGTATAGCGCCGCAGTTTACCGCTATAAACGGGTTGTGCTTGCGGGGCGATAGTGCATGTATAATGTTTGAAAATACCTCTTTACCCACACCGCTTTCGCCCACAATGAGTACAGACAGATCAGTATTAGCTACCTGTACAGCTGTATTCAGCGCATGGTTAAGTGCGGGTGCATTGCCTATTATGCCAAATCTATTTTTTATACTTTGTGTATCCATAAAACTGACCCGGTATAGCCCACAAAAGGAAGATATTTATGACAACTTCCTGCTTTATGCCTTCCTTTTGTGCGCCTGGTGGTTAAATATTATTATACAATTTCTCCCATCAATGTTGCAGATGTGGCGCTGTTGACCCTAACTTGAACGTAGTCGCCAATTTTAAAATTGTGGTTGCCCTTAGGGAATACCAGCATTTTATTTTGAGAATTACGTCCGCTCCAGTCATCCGTACTTTTCTTACTGTTAGCCTCAATAAGCACCTTAAATGTTTTGCCAACATCATTGCGATAACTTTCACCTGATGTTATGATCTTCACAGCTATTACTTCCTCCAGCCTTCTTTTCTTCACATCATCGGGTACATCATCCTGGTAGCGGCGTGCAGCCAGGGTGCCGGGGCGCTCGCTGTAGATGTACATGTAAGCCATGTCAAAACCGCATTGGTGCATCAGGCTAAGCGTATCCTGGTGGTCTTCTTCTGTTTCGGTACAAAAGCCCACTATTACATCTGTACTCAGCCCGCAATCGGGTATTATTTCGCGTATGCGCTTTACTTTGTTCAGGTACCACTCCCTTGTATAGGTGCGGTTCATTAGCGAAAGCATACGTGTATTGCCGCTTTGTACCGGCAGGTGTATGTTGTTGCAAATGTTATCGTGCCTGGCCATGGTAAAGAGCACATCATCCGTAATGTCTTTGGGATGAGATGTACTGAACCTCACCCTCAAGTCAGGCGATATTACAGCCACCCTTTCCAGCAACTGTGCAAAAGTAACAGCGTCTGCCATACTGCCACCCGCAGGGGTAAAGTGATAGCTATCCACATTCTGTCCCAGCAGGGTTAGTTCCTTATATCCGCGTTCAAAAAGGTCGCGGCACTCGTTTATAATACTTTCTGCATCGCGGCTGCGCTCCCTGCCACGGGTAAAAGGTACCACGCAAAATGTACACATATTGTTACACCCCCGCATGATACTGACAAAAGCAGTTACGCCATTGCTGTCCAGCCGCATAGGGGCTATGTCTGCATATGTTTCATCACGGCTCAACAGCACGTTTACGCCCTTCTGGCCACCCTCGGCTTCTTCTATAAGGCCCGGTAATGTGCGGTAAGCATCGGGGCCGATTACCAGGTCCACCAGCTTTTCTTCCTCCAACAGTTTGGCTTTCAGCCGCTCTGCCATGCAGCCCAGCACTCCAATGAGCATCCCCGGATTGCTCTTTTTTGCTTTTTTAAATATGTGCAGCCTGTTGCGTACGGTCTGCTCGGCCTTATCGCGGATGCTGCAGGTATTTATGAGTATAAGGGAAGCCTCTTCAAAATTCTTAGTGGCGCCAAAACCCTCTTCCTGCAATATGGAGGCAACAACTTCGCTATCGCTGAAATTCATTGCGCAACCATAACTTTCTATATAAAATTTCTTGTTGTATTTGTTATTGTCGCCTGCGAATGGCTGGTATGCCTCCCCCTGACGATCTTCCTCAACCACTTTTTGCAGCATCTCTGCCATAATTGCCGATTCGATTTGGGCAAAGGTACATAGAATGCGCGGGTTTTGGGTATCGTTTGGCTATATGTGTATCGAATAATGGTGGATGTATTTTGTAGCATGTAGGGGCTGGGCTTGTCCCTGCCCGACTCACGCTTAATAGGTAACGATGTTCACAACCTATATCACACATTGGGTAAATAGACTCCACCCCTGCAATTAACGTATCATAGGCAATGGCCTATTTATAGAATTTATCTTCCTTCCATTTAACTGGGTTGTTAATGATGTATTTTGAAATATTATGATAGGACTGCTCATTTCTTATGATATGTTCAAAATAATTACGTTGCCAGATTTTGCTGATGTATGTATTGTCCGTTTTTGGACGATTTGCTATTGCAGCATCTAAATATTTATTTGCCGTCAAAGATTTGTAGGTGCCTACGATATTACCAATACTGGTTGTTGGGATTGTCCCTACTTGTGACGACCCCGTGTTATTCTGATGTGATGTTTCATTGCTCTCATTACGCAGGGCAGGGACAAGCCCAGCCCCTACAGCAGTGTCGATGTTGTTAATCCCCACAGCTGCATTTTCTACATGGGTCAACACGATGATCCCATGTATATGGTTCGGCATGATCTGAAAAACATTCAGCTCGCAATTCAAAAAACGTTCAGGCAACTTTATCCATTCATTATAGGCTATATGTCCATATTCATTCAATACTATTTCATCATTCACGATCTTACCAAAGAGGCATTCTTTGTCCTTACAACAAATAGTAATAAAATATAAACCAGCTTGCGAATAATCATATCCTTTTAAACGAACAGATCTGCGATGATGAATGCGTGGGTTATATTTATTATTTAGATTCACTTTGGTCAATAGGCTATTTATTTCCCCCTTTAATTAAACACGCTATCCGAGATGTTCTTATTTACCTCTACACTTTTTACCCTGGATGATGCTACATGCTTGTTCTCCACTTCCTTGGTGCGGTAGGGTATTTTGAAGCCGCCGCTGCCAGGCACTTCGCGATAGTCGCTGTACTGCGTTACTTTAGGTATGCCACCGGCACCAATATCTGCTTCTTCCTTCTGCACCAGGTAGCCGGTATTCACATCGTAATATTCTACTACCAGTTTGCCTGTACGGTCCAGTACATTCACCACAAAAGCATCGCTACCGTTTACCTGGGCCATACCCTTCAAGGTGCGGGTGATGCCATAAATGTCGGGGTGCAATATTTTCTGTATATCAGCCTCAGCCTTCATGTTATCAATATCGCCACTATTAAAAGGTTTTTTCTGGGCTTGTACTTCACTGTATCCTTTATCGCCATTCAGTACCTGCTTCTGTATTATAGTACCCATTCCTTCTACCATGATCACCATCTTGGATGGCGACTTGCGTATCTCGGTAACAGTAAGCTCAAGTGAAGAAGGCCCTGATGATATGGTGCCTGCACTCACCTTCTTTATGGACTTTACATTAGTGATGGCCGACTCGCCACCTATAGCCAGTATATACTTCTTTATGATGTCTGCTGTGGCAGTACCGGCTAGTCCCGGGTTATCTATTCCTGTTGCTGCCGGTGGGGGAGTTACAGTAGTGGGTGCAGGTTGTTCATAACCTGGAGTAGTAGGTAGGTCTGGAGTTATTTTTGCATCATTTTTATCTGTTATCCTGTTCTCCATATCAGCCGATGCAGCACTGCTTATCAAAGCCTCTTTTGTGTAAACCGCAGGTACCGGCGATGGTTTAGAGGTATCGTAAGGGAAGCGGATAATCTCGGCATTATTGTCAAAAAAGTCTATCGAGTTGGTTGAGAATTTATCGAACTTGGCTGCATCCTTAATATTGCCAACTATTATGATGTTAGCATTGTCTGGTAATATGTACTTGCCTGCAGCGTCTTTAACATCCTTTACGGATATACTGCTTACGTTTTTTAAATAGCTGTGGTAATAGTCCTTAGGCATAAGGTACCGCTCCAGGTTTATTGCATATGTGGCAATAGTAGCAGGGTCGGCAATGCCCATGGCAAAGTTGCCGGTTATTGCCCATTTGGCTTTGTCAAGTATGTTAGCATCCACATCGTTTTGCATACGGCGCATATCTGCCAGCATGGTTATGAGGCAGCTGTCATCTACGCCAATGCGGCTGCGGGTATAGGCGCTAAAAGAGCCTTCAGTTTCATTTTCAAGTATGGAAGAATAGGTAGTATAAGCCCACTGATGTTCCTGCCTCAGATCGTGAAACAATAAAGACCTGCTATTGCCACCCAAAATAGTATTTGCTACACGCGCCTTAATAGCATACTCACTACCCGGATAAAGATCGATAGGGTAGGTGATACGTAATATACTTTGCACTGCTCCTTTGCGCGGAATGAACGATACGTGAGTGGATGATGGTGCATCGTAATGGCCATAGTCTGTTACCGGAACCGGCACACTACGCCACTTGCCAAAATATTTTTCAACAAGGGGCTTTATTTCTTCAATGGTTACATCGCCCACAATAGAGAGGTAAGCCACGTTGGGTCTGAAATAAGTATTATAGTAATTAATACAGTCTTCTGCTTTTATGCGCGCAACAGTTTTGTCAGTAATGATCTCCCCATACGGGTGCGACCCGCCATAGTTCAGGGCAGCGGCCACATTGTTCAGCATGGCGTCTGCATCATTTTGCCGAGCCTTTAGTTGACTAATGGTTTCTGTTTTTATGCGTTCCACATCATCGGTGGTAATAGCTGTATTCATGGCAATATCACTTACCAGATCCAGCATTTTTTCTTTTTCACGAGCCAGGCCGCGAGCTGCTATTTCCTCATCGGTAGTTGCCAGGTCAGCGCTTATTTGTTCTGCTGCATCTGCCAACTGGGCTTTGTTTCGTGTGAGTGTGCCGTCTTGTAGTAATTGACCCATCATGCCACGATAGCCTGTACGTTCTTGTTCCAGCGCGGGTTTTATGGTAAATTGTAAATCGCAGGTCATTGACGGCAGTTTGTGGTTTTCTACTACAATCACACGGAGGCCGTTAGCCAGGGTAAAGCTGGTACTTTCGCCAAAATCTACAATTGGCGCAGAACCGGGCTGGGGTGCGTCTTTTTTGTCCTGGTGTTTAGCAGCAGCAGAAACTGACAGTGCAAATAATGCGAGGAATAATATGGCGCGTCTTGTATTGTTCATAGCCATTATTTTTTCTGCTGCATAGATTTTGGTAAATAATAAACCACCAGGCGGTTTTGTTTGGTAAAGTATTTTGCAGCTATACGCGCCAGATCGGCACGGGTTACTTTGCGATAATTGCTTATTTCGTCGTCTATCAGTCTTGTATTGTGCAGGTAAGTATATTTGGTGGCCAGGTTCTGGGCCAGTACCTGTAGCTTCTGGTTATCCAGTACATAATCACTTTCGGCTTTGTCTTCTATGCGCTGATATTCATCTTCTGCAACCTGGTTAAGTTTATCTATTTCCGATAAAATACTGTGCTCCAGTTCATCTGGTTTTACCCCTTGTGCTGCAATGCCCAATACTATAGCCAGCCCCGGTTGTTCGTTGCCAATAGCTATAGCTGATACATTTTGTGCTTTGCCAACCACAGTAATATTTTTATTAAAGCGTGAATTGTTGCCAGCTGAAAGCAGGCGTACCAGCAATTGCACACCATAATAATCGGATGTGCCATAAGCAGGTATATGATAGGCTACAATAACACCAGGAGCCTGCACATTGTCATAATAGGCAATGCGTTTTTCAGCGGTATGCATAGGTTCAGCGTCAGCAGGGTGATTGACTGGTTTTGGTGTTGCAGGTATATCTCCAAAATAACGGTCTATGTAGTCGCGTGCATATTGTTCATTAATATCTCCGGCTACAACAATTACCGCATTATTAGGTGCATAGTACTCTTTGTAGTATGCAGCCAGTTCTTCGGCAGTTGCTTTGTCTGCATATTGGTCTTTGGCAATCGTATTCCACCTGTAGGGCGATGAGGTGTAGGCATTCTCGTATATTATATTGTACCGCAACGCATAGGGCTGGCTATAGTATTTATACTTCTCCTGCTTCACTATTTTACGTTGGTCGTCCACGGTAGCTTTGTCCATGCGGGCATATGCCATATGACGCGACTCTACCCATATACCGAGCCCCATTTGTGCTGATGGTAGCAGTTCATAAAAAACAGTACGGTCTTGGGTAGTGTTGCTGCCGCTTTGGCCACCCGCCGCCTGCACCATTTCATTGTATTCGCCGGTATGGGTATCCCCGCCATTGGAGAGCATGTGCTCCATGAAATCTGTGAATCCGGATTGTTTCTGGTCTTCGTTTTTGGCACCCACATGGTACATTACAGATACCGCAACCAGAGGAGCCGAATGGTCTTCGTGCAATATTACGTGCAGGCCATTGGGCAGGTCGTATTCCACGACTTTTATGGCAGCTGTGGCAGGCGTAGCATACATCAACAGCAGTATGCCCGACAGGCTAAATAGGAAATTGTGAATATTGCTAAATGGTTTCAAGAAATATATATCTATATAATGGTGGCAAATTATTAAAAAAAGATGGCTAATTACTGTGACAGAATGATATTTGCATTTCAATAACGGATAATGATAGATACGGTTTTGTTTGATATGGATGGATTGTTGCTGGATACCGAGCCTTTATGGGGAGAAAGCATGCTTAAGGTTGCCCAACAACATAACATACCCATAACCCGCCATCAGTTTAAAGAAACTACCGGCCTGCGCATATATGAGGTAACAGACTATTGGGCTGTGCGCTACCCCTGGCAAGGTAGTACAGCCTTAAAAGTAGCAGAGGATATACTGGACGATATAATTGCCAGCTCCCGCACAAATGCATCGGTACTAAAAGGAGTACAAGATGCCCTGGAACTATTAAAAACCAATGGTTTTAAAATAGGGCTTGCATCATCATCTCCCAGCCGCATGATAGATGCGCTGGTTACCCACTTTGGACTGCACAGTTATTTTGACTGTATCACATCTGCAGATGCGGTAGAGCTAGGGAAACCACATCCTGCTGTTTTCCTGCATTGTGCCCAATCGCTGGGGGCATCGCCGCTGGGATGCCTGGTGCTGGAAGACTCTGTAAATGGTATGATAGCTGGTAAGGCCGCCCGTATGAAGGTAGTTGTGGTGCCCGATGAACTGCACTTTGATGATCCACGTTTTAGCCTTGCTGATGCAAAGCTGCACAGCATGGAAGACCTGGATATGGAATTGATACGACGACTGGGATAGATGAACTCTTTTATTAACTGTCTGATAATATTTTGTGATGGCAAAGATTTAGGGTAAGGCCTATATTTGCTTTTAAATAATAAAAACATGAAACGTAACGCAACTGCCGTATGGAACGGCTCCGGTAAAGAAGGTAGTGGTAACCTTACTACACAGAGTGCTGTACTCAACAAAACCCAATATTCTTACAAGAGCCGTTTTGAAGATGGCATTGGTACAAACCCTGAAGAGCTGATGGCAGCAGCACATGCAGGTTGTTTCACAATGGCGCTTACTTTTGCATTGAACGGTGCAGGTTTTACACCTGATGAAATAGTAACTGACTGTGTTATTACACTTGAAGGTGGCGCCATCACTAAAAGTGAGCTTTCTACAACTGCCAAAATACCTGGTATAGACGATGCTAAGTTCCAGGAAATAGCGGCTGGGGCTAAGGCAGGTTGTCCTGTATCTAAAGCGTTTAATATGGAAATTACATTGGAGGCAAAGCTTGCCTGATTATTGCATTTGACTTTTAATATGTATAAAGACCAGCTTTTGCTGGTCTTTATACTTTTATTTGAATAAATAACAGGGCAATAACAAAGATTTTTTATAACAATACACGCATATTTATATGTATATTATCTATGTGCTACAGTCTGTTAAAATCCTTTAACAAATATTTTGTAGTTGTATTTTACAGTGCTGTGACTTCAAGCAAATAGACCACCTTGATTTAATGAAAAAAGGACGGAGATTTGTATCATCCTACCATAATAACCAGAAAACAAACGATGAATTGACCCGCATATTTTTGGGCAACTAGTCGGATCCTAATTAAATTATTTCTTGAAATTTAAATTAAAACCGGAATTATGGGTTACAAGACATTTGTGTCATTAAACATCGCCGTGATAGGTGAGGGTAGGAAGGTGATCTCTCTGGCCAAAAGGCTAGCCAATGTTGGTCACAGCATATGCATAGGCTGGAAAGATGCTGGCGCAAAAGACCAAAAAATAATGGGTCGTCGTTTAGGTGACTGCATCAGCTTTGCGCAGATCACAGACGCGGCTGCCGATGCCGATGTCATCATTATTTGTGCTGCAGCCAGCGATGTACGAGAGATAGCCTATCTTCTGGATGATGTACGACGTAAAGTGATAGTTGACTCAACATTTGTAATGCCTAAAGCTTTAGATGAAAATATAAATACAATTAACGCTATAACGGCGATAACAGGTTCCCCTTTTGTAGTAAAAAGTTTTAATTGCGCCGGGTATCAGAATATTATTGATCCTTTGTTCAAGGGGCAAAGTGTAGATTCTTTTGTTGCCGGTAACAGCATAAAGGCAAAAGAGGTGGTAAAGATATTAGCCCGCGATCTTGGGTATAGCAATTGTTATGATTTTGGCAATGATACTACCATACCATTGCTGGAAGAAATGGCCAAGTGCTGGCATAATTTGTCGCAGAGGGCAAATGTGACCAGGAAAGTAGAGAAAGTGGTGGTTAAAAAGTAGCGGTACTTGCTAGCTCTTAATTGCCACTGTAGTATCTGTGCAGAATACCATGCAATATCATAAGGGCCTCGCTATCCTCGCGCCAGCTATATTCAAAGTATAGATTGTCCTGTAGCCATTCCAGTGCTTCCAGTTCAGTGTCCAAACTATTTAACTGGTCTATCATGGCTTCGTAGGCTGGTTTGTTATTGCCAAACAGCTCGCTGATGATCTGGTATTTATCGTTGATGCCTATGGTAGTTCGAATGTCTGTTTCTTCGTCTTCCTCATCTTCCCGTTTACTGGCGTTGGAGGCTATGTTTTCTACTGTAAGTTCAATTATAGTTGGCTTATTTTCATTTACAGGTGCTGTTACAGGAGGGTAGTAATGTGTTTGCTGCTCGATTGCAGGTTCGGGTGTAAAGGTCTTATCAGCCGCAATTTTAGATCTGTATTCTATTAACTCGGCATACAATTGCCGGGTGTAATCCATCATCAGGTCTGTTTCTATTGTGTTGCTGTCTCCGTTTTCTGCTAACTGCCCTATTTTCTGCAATAAAAATGATATACGCTGCATACAAATGGTTTTTACAAAAGTAACGATGTGACATATATCGTAACGTTAATTTGGTCTCCATAAATTGTTACTTTTATGAGCAATATTGACGAGTATGTTTATTGAACCGCATCATACAGGTAAAAAAGGATGGATAGAGGTGGTATGTGGGTGTATGTTTTCAGGTAAGACTGAAGAGTTGATACGCAGGATGAAAAGGGCCCATATAGCTAACCAGAGGATAGAAATATTTAAGTCACAGGTTGATTCCAGGTACGACAAGGACGATATAATATCGCATGATGCCAGCCGCATACAAGCCACTGCTGTAAGCAATGCCTATAATATACTGCTGATGGCTGCAGATATAGATGTTGTGGGTATTGATGAAGCCCAGTTTTTTGATAATGATATAATTGAAGTAATAGAAGAACTGACTCGCCAGCGTAAACGGGTAATTGTTGCAGGCCTGGATATGGATTTTACGGGCAATCCTTTTGGGCCCATGCCTGCGCTGCTGGCAAGGGCTGAATATATAACCAAGCTGCATGCCATTTGTGTTTGCTGTGGCGATATAGCTAGTTATTCTTACCGCAAAGCCAAAATAGATGACAAAATACTACTGGGAGAAAAGGATGTGTATGAACCACGCTGCAGAAGTTGTTTTTATAAATTGAATGCTGCGGCTGCCAGGCAATAGTATATTTGTTTTATTTTTATCTGCATTGCAATTAGCTTCTATATATCTGATGCGAGGCAAATAGGAACCAGTTATATTTTAAGCTACTTTTGTAAGATGCGTTTTGCTGTTTTTGTATCTATTTTAATTTTCACCACACTTGGCGCAACCGTTTACGGGCAGGATGTATGGACATTGCAGCGTTGTGTGCAGTATGCTATAGACCATAATATTTCTATTCAGCAAGATGTACTGAATAAGCGTCTTGCCAGGTACACCCTTTTGCAAAGCCAGTTGGCGCAATTGCCAACTGTAAACGGTACAGGAGCATATGGCAAAAGTTTTGGTCGTTCCATCAACCCAACTACAAACCAGTTTGTGGATGGGGGGTATGATTTCTTAAGCCTCACAGGCAGTGCAAACGTATTGTTGTTCGGTTGGTTTGCCCAGCGCAATACCATAAACAGGAATAAGTACAGTCTAGATGCTTCACAGGCAGATCTGGATCAATTAAAAGACGATGTATCCTTAAACGTAGCTACAGGGTTTCTTCGGGCAATACTGGCTAAAGAGCAAATACACGTTAGCGAAAAACAGGTGGATCTTTCTAAAGCACAACTAGCACAAACGGTTAGTTTTGCTAATTCAGGGCGTTTACCAGAGTTGAATGTAGCACAGCTGGAGTCTCAGCTGGCAGGGGATAGCTCTAACCTCATTACTGCAATTGCTAACTATACAGCGTCTATACTTGACCTGAAAACATTACTGAACCTCGATTTTTCAACTCCTTTCGATATTGAGGTCCCTGATGTAAAGGTGGATGATGAAATGACCGTGATCACTACCAAGCCCGATGAGATATACCGGGAGGCCCATAAGCACTTTGGGTCTATAAGGGGCAGTGAAGATCGTGTGGCTGCAGCAGAGAAAGGAGTAGCGCTTTATAAAGGAAATTTATATCCGCAACTGTCGTTAAGTGTGCAAGCGGGTACCAACTGGGCAAGTAATTACCTTTCTTACCAGCCTACCAACCAATTGCTGGGTGCAACACCCATTGGGTTGACCAGCAAGGGTGATACGGTTTATCAACCTGTTTACAGGATAAATACGCCAGTTATTCCTTTTAACAGCCAGTTAAACAATAACTTCCGGCAGACGGTTGCTCTGAATCTTAATATTCCGCTCTTTAATGGCTGGCAGTCGCAGTATGCGGTACGGCAGGCCCGCATTAACCTGGCTACACAACAACTGAATGAATATAATGCAGAACTAACGTTAAAGCAGAACGTTTATAAGGCACATAATGATGCCATAAGTTCCATCCAGAAATACGCTGCAGCCGTTCGCGCCGCAGATGCCGCGCAGCGGGCACTTGACTTTGCAAAGAAAAGGTACGATCTTGGATTGACAACCACTGTTGACTTTCTTGTTACCCAGAACTCAGAATATACAGCAGCTTCCAATTTGCTGAGCGCCCGGTACGATCTTATATTTAAGTTGAAAGTGATTGACTATTATTTAGGAAAAGAGTTAAAACTGTAAACTATGTCTGAACTTAAAGATGTATTGCTGGAGGCCACCAAGGAAGCCGGAAGGATAATTCACAATTACTTTGAAGGTACTTTTAAAATAGAAAATAAAGATACCATCAATAACCTGGTAACTGAGGTGGACCAACTGTCTGAAAAGAAGATCATAGAGATCATCAGCAGCCATTTTCCTGAGCATAGCATCATAAGTGAAGAAATGGGCACTCTAATGCAAGACTCTCCCTACCAGTGGATAATAGACCCTATAGATGGTACTGTAAACTTTGCACATGGCATACCTATATGCTGCGTAAGTATAGGGCTGAAGTTTAATGACGACATGCTCTATGGTGCAGTATATAACCCCATGATGAATGAACTGTTCTTTGCTGAAAAAGGGCAAGGGGCAACACTCAATGGTATGCCTATATCGGTATCCAGGAAAAGTGATTTTCGTACTGCTTGCCTGGTTACAGGTTTCCCCTACAAGTGGCCTAATAACAGCGAACACCCTATAAGAGTGTTTGAACGTTTTGTGCTGTCTGGCTTGCCTGTCCGCAGGTTGGGTTCGGCAGCCATAGACCTTTGTTGGGTGGCTTGCGGCCGTTTTGATGGTTTTTGGGAGTACAATCTCAATTCATGGGATATTGCTGCAGGGTACCTTATAGTGCAGGAAGCAGGGGGCAGGATCACTAATTTTGAAGGTGCCCCTTACGATGTTTTTGATAAAGAAACATTAGCTACAAATGGCCTCATACACGATGATATGTTGCGCCTGATAAAAAAACAAAGCATAACAACAGAAGACACACAATTATAAAAAGGATATGGACGAAGGACGTACTGAGATAGCCGACATGGGCGAGTTTGGTTTAATAAAACATTTAACGCAAAATAATGATACCCGGCAGGCAGGCACCATACTTAGTGTGGGCGATGACGCTGCCGTAATAGATAATTTTGGCCGGCAAACGGTGATCACTACTGATTTGCTGTTGGAAGGGATACATTTTGATATGATGTACACCCCGCTGAAACATTTGGGTTACAAGGCCGTGGCTGTGAACCTGAGCGATGTTTGTGCCATGAATGCAGTACCTACCCACATTACAATGAGCATCGGCATCACCAATCGATTTTCGGTAGAAGCTTTGGATGAATTTTATGATGGTGTATATGCAGCCTGCGAGAAATATGACATTGACCTGGTGGGTGGCGATACCTCTACCTCGCAAAAAGGTTTTGTTATCAGCGTAACTGCCATAGGGGAAGTAGCCCCTAACAAGTTTGTTACCAGGAGTGGGGCAGGAAAAGGTGATCTGATCTGCGTATCGGGCGACCTCGGCGCAGCTTACCTGGGATTGCAACTACTGGAGCGTGAGAAAAAAATATTCCTTGAAAGCCCGGGGGTACAGCCAGATCTGGGTGGAAAAGCCTACCTGATACAAAGAATATTGAAGCCAGAACCAAGACTGGATATTGTGAACTGGCTGCAGGAAAATGATATAGTGCCTACATCCATGATAGACATTAGCGATGGCCTGAGCAGCGAAATGCTGCACATTTGTAACAGCAGCGACCTGGGTTGCATACTGCATGAGGATAAAATACCTTTTCATAATGAAACCAAGGAAACTGCATATGAGTTTCAGGTAGATCCTACTGCTTGCGCTTTGAGTGGCGGGGAAGACTATGAGTTGCTGTTCACCATAAAGCAGGAGGATTATGAAAAAATAATTCGCAATGAACAAATAAGTGTAGTGGGGTATATGACAGATAAAGCAGAAGGGGCAATACTTTTAACCCGTTCTGGCAACAAACATAAGCTTGTTGCGCAAGGGTGGAATGCCTTTGCTCAATAAAAAAATACCCGATTACTATTAAACGATAATATTTTTTGTATTTTAGGGCGTAAATAATATCTCCGCATGAAGTTTTTGAAACCAATGCTGCTTACCGCATTCGCTTTTATAGGTATCACCGCTACTGTTTTGTTCAGCGCTTGTGAGAAGGATAGCTGCACCGATCTTACTTGTTATAACGGTGGCGCATGCTCTGGTGGCTTCTGCCATTGTACCACAGGGTATGAGGGTGCCCAGTGTGATATACGCTCTGAGGACAGGTTCCTGGGTAAGTATATTGGTGTTACCACCTGCGATTCTGCAGCAGGTTTGTTAGATACTGTAGCCATTGTTACCGGCAGCTCTAATACCCAGGTAGGTATTGTGAACAGCTTTAACAGCAGTGAAGTGGTATATGGTACTATCAGCATTACAGGTGGCCAGTATTTGATCATTGTGCCTACCCAAACCAACAACAATGTTACTACAACATATTCCATATCATGGAATGCAGGTATTTTAAAGTACAATACTGTGGTAGTTGATAACAACAGCGGGGTAACCAAATCTGATTGTACCTTCCAGGGTAAACAACAGTAATATCATCAACTTATATTCTTTCTAAAAAAAATACGATGTAGCAATACACCGTATTTTTTTTTGCTGTAATTGTTTTTTTTGCCATAAATAAACTTTATTGCCAACAGATTTGGGTTTCAGCATTGCCATACTTGACAAATACTGGGTGAGAAATGCCAATAACTAAATGAGAAGCGGTGAATACTAAGTCGTTTCTATAATATTGGTATTATACTATACATTTAAAATGATTAAGTTTTAAGACTTATATACTAGAGATCAATACTTGAAATGCTATTGGGTAAGTATTTTGAAAGATAAATGAAGATTTGAACAAGATGAGAAAACAAGGATTGCAACTGAAATTTAAATTATTGCTGCTTGCAATAATTTTCTTAAACGTTTTGGGCGCCAATGCACAAACCGTTTTTTACTCTGCCAGTACAGGCGACCTGGCCAGCATTACTACATGGGGCACTAATCTTGATGGTAGTGGCACCAACCCAACAAGTTTAACCGGTACTGGGCAGACCTTTCATGTAGCCAACAATAACCCAGGGGCGCTGGACAGCGCACTTACACTGGGCTCAAATTCTGTGTTTGTGTTTGATAGCAGTACTACGCTTTCAGGCAGTGCGCTTACGGGCCTTATTAATGTACCTGCCGCAGTTACCCTTACCGTATCATCAGACCCTTCGAACCTGGCACTGAATACTATAGACCCAACGTCAACAATAGTCTATACTGCTGCCGGTACCCCTTTCATACCCGGTGGTAATTACGGCAACCTGACTATCAATTCAACAGGTACACTTTACCTGGGGAATGTTACCTCGGTCTTAGGCACCTTAGCGCTTACTGCAGGCACCTTAGCTGTAGGTAATCCTCAGGCAGTAGGCTTATCGTTATTTATATACGATTCGCTTACCCGGTCAGCCGGTGTAATAGATGCCAGTTTGGGCAAGATGGTGTTTAATAATAACCTTACGGTACCGGCGGGTACCTTTGCTGCCAATAATATAAAAAATCTTACTCTTGCATCAGGTACACTTACCTGGAACCAGGCTATAACAAATATAACAGGCACATTAACATTAACTGCAGGGGTCTTTAACCTGGGCAGCAATCAGCTTACGCTGCACACTGCACCTGTCAGGACAAGTGGTGTAATAAATGCCTCGTTGGGCACTATGATAATAGCGACATCCATCGTTATTCCATCAGGTACATTTTCGGGCAATAATATAAATAATTTAACCATTAATTTGGGAACTAACTGGAACCTGCCAACAACAAATATAACAGGCACATTAAATTTAGTCGCGGGAACCTTCACCTTGGGTACAAATGATACTCTTGCATTGCACAATGCATTTACACGGACATCGGGTAGTCTAAGCGCCACAAATGGCACAATCATCCTTTCAAACTGTACCTTGCCGAATGGATTGATCTCAAATACAATTAAAAACGTCATCATTGCATCAGGCACGGCTACCCTGGGCACTAACAATAATTTAACTGTAAAAGATACATTATGGTTGGCAACAGGAACCAGCCTGGTCATAGGTTCAAATACACTTACCCTTTCTACTGCGCCGGTTGTTGCAGGTACCGGATCTATTAATGCAACATCAGGCAACGTGAGTTTTGGTGGTTCATCATCGTACACATTGCCATCGGGGTTGTTCTCTATTAACAAGGTGAAAAACTTAACTATTAACACGGCAAACGCCGTAACCATGGGGAGCAATTTAACTATTACCGGTTCATTAAGCATTATAAACGGCTCCGGTATGCTGGCTGTAGGCAGCAATACATTATCTCTGGCCAATCTTTCAAATACTTCCACCGGTCGCATTTCTGTGTTACCGACCAGCACTATAACCACTACCGGTGCACTTACTAGTTCGCTTTCTTTTCAAGTGGGTGATACCCTGGGCACATTGAACATTGGCGGTAATGCCACGCTGGGTAGTTCACTAACTGTTACCGGTTCAGTAAACATAACCGGCACTGGCGATCTGGCTGTGGGCAACCATACATTATCTCTGGCCGGTCTTTCAAATACTTCCACCGGCCGCATTTCTGTGTTACCGACCAGCACTATAACCACTACCGGGGCACTTACTAGTTCGCTTTCTTTAAAAGGGAACGATACCCTGGGTACATTAAACATTGGTGGTAATGCTACACTGGGTAATTCACTAAATATATCACCTTCAGGCACAGTGACCGTAACTGCAGGTACGTTTACTACCAGCGGTGAGCTTAATTTATTGAGCAGTACCGCAGGTACCGCCCGTATAGCGGCTGGGAGTGGCACTATAGCCGGTACTGTGAACATACAATGCTATGTGCCCGGCCAGCGGGGTTATCGTCTTTTGGGCCATCCCTATAGTACAGACCAGGATGTAGCCACCCTGGGCACCTATTTTGACATAACCGGGCTTACTGCGGGCAATATAGGCGGGTGTGCGGGTACGGTACCTTCTATTTACAGTTATACTCCGGGCGCATCACCTGCCTATGCAGGTATTACAGCTACCGGTACAGGTACTTACCCTGCAGCGGCAACAGGTGGCACCCATGCCAATGGCATACTCGCCTTTATAAGGGGGCAAAGCGGGGAAGGATGTGCGGGTGGTTTCTATTCACCTTTACCTGTAACATTCCTTACCGCAGCAGCAGTGAATGCTGGAGGTGTAAGTGAAACGGTACCTGCCGGGGGCTGGAACCTGATCTCTAATCCATTGCCATCGCAGATACTTTTGGATAGTGTTACCGGTATTAACGGCCTTGATGCTATTAAATTGGTCGATCCATCGGGGCAGGCTGGTGGAGTTACATCAACCAACGGTACGCAATATATAAATGGATCAATAAGTACTGTTATCCCAATCAATGGTGCGTTTTTAGCACATAACCCTACAGGCACAGACGTTACACTTATCTTCCCCGAAAGCTGTAAAAGTGCCAGCACGCCCACTGCCAACCTGTTTAAAAAAACAAGTGTTTACCCTGAACTGGAACTGTCTGTTTACAAAGGCAGCAACCTGTGGGACAACTGGGACCTTGTGTTAAAACCAGGCACCAGCCGGCTTGCCGGCGATAACGGGGACCTGGAGAAGATAAGCAATGCACAATTTGATATTTATAGTTTATCAAAAGACAACCAGGAAATGAACGTAGATGCCCGCGATGCGGATAGCATAGCCGATGGGGAGACCATAACCCTGGGGTTGCGTTCTGTGCCACAGAATACCTATACGCTCACAGTAAGTGCGTATAGTTTACCCCCCGACAAGACAGTGTACCTGCACGATAAGTACACCAATACCTACACCTTGGTGAGTAACGGTATGAGTTATCCCTTTACTGTTGATGGCAATGCAGCCAGCCAGGGTCAGGGCAGGCTGGAGCTGGTGTTTAACAACATAAGCAACAATACCGGTATAGGCAATATTGGCAACCAAACCCCCAGCGTAGTTATAGTACCTAACCCTGCTACCAATAACATAAATGTAAACTACAGCAATAGCTATATGGGTAATAAAAGTATCAGTATAGTAAATGTGGTTGGGCAGGTAATAAGGATCATTAGTTCAACAGACCAAAACATAACTATCCCGGTTAGTGACCTGGCAAATGGAGTGTACCTGTTAAAGACGATAGTAACTGGTAAAACCATTACGCAACGTTTTATTAAAAACTAGTTGTTATAAACAGAAAAACCAACCAGTACAATATTCAATTAAAATAAAGATGGGCTCAAATAAGGCCCACCTTTATTTATTTAGCCATTTACTACTTATGTAATCATGCATATTATGCTGAAAGGGAAGTAGCATATTAAATCCATTGCCAGTATTTGTTATTGTACTCTTTCAAAGTCATAAATGCCTTTTATCCGTGTATTAAGAAACGTTCCCTTTGATGTGGCTTTTTTCATGTCGTCGTAAACCTGTTGTG
>Ga0207012_1073_pt1 | contig 23187 bp, 19 predicted proteins | sample Alteio_BWMinCont_80_FD_153471 | JGI IMG/M metagenome (GOLD analysis project Ga0207012, IMG submission 153471) | Enriched cells from forest soil in Barre Woods Harvard Forest LTER site, Petersham, Massachusetts, United States -... | ecosystem: Environmental > Terrestrial > Soil > Temperate forest >...
CAAGCACAGGAGTTCTCCGGAATCATTCCCATTCAACCCCATGGTTCCAAACCTCCTATGTTCTGGGTGCGGGGAGCTGCGTTGTTTCTGTCTTTGGCACGTCGCTTGGGATCAGACCAACCGTCTTTCGGGCTACACCTGCCTGCTGCCGAGGCGGGCAAGCTTTCGCGGCACTGCACATTGGAAGAGATCGCCAGCGCGTTCGTTCGAAAGATGCGGCAGGTTCAGCCCGAGGGGCCGTATTACCTGGCGGGTTTGTGCGTTAACGGTGTACTGGCTTACGAGATGGCACGCCAAGTTTTGGCTGCGGGCCAAGAGGTTGCGCTCCTGGTCATGTTCGACGCGCAAAACCCTGTCTATTATCGCGATTACTCGCAGGAGGGTCTCTACCACGTTCTGACTCAACGGATGGCTTTCCACCTTCACAAGCTGACCCGAGTACGCGCCAGCGATCTGGGGCTGTATGCCCGGGAACGTTGGGATGGCGTGCGCCGTAGATGGAACCGGGTGCGCTGGCAGTTGGCGTACGAACGGGGCTGGAGGGCTGAAGAGGATCTGCAGAATCTGGATCGCATCGTACATCCGGCAGCAGAAGCGTATTGTCCCGGCCCTTACAATGGGAGAGTCGTGCTGTTCCAATCCACGGACTGGCCGACCGGCCAATACTGGGATCTGAGCCTTGGTTGGTCCAACGTAGCGCCCAGCTTGAATTATCAGAGGGTAGAGGGCGCACACGAGGCCATCTTCCACGAAGACAACGTGGACGCTTTTGCCGCCAAGCTCATGAACTGCTTTCGGGACGCGCAATCCGAACTCCCCAGGCGATCTTTCGATTTCGTGGCCGACTAGATATGGGAACCCTCTCCACAACTGCGAAGGACCAGTACATTCTGACTGAATCCGAGAAACAACAGATTCTGATCGATTGGAATAACACTGCGGTCGAATACCCACGCGATTTGTGCGTTCATCAACTGGTTGAGCGTCAAGCCGAACGGACACCCTCGGCCCTGGCGGTCCAATGCAGCGGCCAGACTCTCACTTACCGGGACCTCAATTCACGGGCGAACCAACTAGCGTGTTATCTGTCCAAGCTCGGGGTGGGGCCGGACGTGCCGGTGGGTATTTTTCTAGACCGCTCCTTGAACTTAGCCATCACACTCCTCGCAGTGCTTAAGAGCGGAGGAACTTGTGTACCGCTCGATCCGCAGTATCCGGGCGAACGTCTAGCGTTCATGCTCGAGGATGCCCAGGTCACGGTGTTAGTCACCGACGAGAATCTGCTCGGAAAAATTGACCGCGTCAAAGGGCACACGATATGCCTCGGTCGAGACTGGAACGCCATCAAGCGGGAGAGGAATCAGATCCCGCGCGCAGAAGTAGCCCCTGAAGATCTTGCCTACATTGTTTACACTTCGGGATCAACCGGGAAACCACGAGGGGTCCAGCTTCCCCATCGCGGGCTGGTGAATCACCACGTGGCGGCCACAAAAATCTACGGTTTGCAGCCTAGCGACCTTGTGCTGCAATTCTCCTCAATCAGCTTCGACATTTCCATCGAAGAGATTTTTCCCACATGGGTAGCGGGTGGAACTTTGGTGTTCAGAACCGAAGACACGCCGCTGGCAGCCTCGGGTTTTCTACGCTGGATCGGGGAACAGAAGATTACGGTTTTGAACTTGCCGACGGCATACTGGCACGAACTGGTTCACGAACTCTCCGAACCGAGTACTGCATCTCTGCCCGAGAGCTTGCGGATGGTCATCGTGGGCGGCGAGAAAGCTTCTTCGACGGCCTTTTCCAGCTGGCTTCGGGTAAGCCGTGGAAAAGTACGCTGGGTCAACACCTACGGTCCGACGGAGGCAAGCGTAATTGCCCCCGCTCACGAACCGGAGATTTCCGCCCCCGAGTGCCCGCTTCCCTGCCCATTGGCCGTCCTATCGCCAACACGCAAATCTATTTATTGGATCCCGATCTCAATCCAGTTCCCGTGGGCGCGGAGGGCGAGTTGCACATCGGTGGCGACGGCGTGGCCCGTGGTTACCTGAATCGACCGGAGATGACAGCTGAGAAGTTTATCGCTGATCCGTTCAGTACCCATCCGGGCGCGCGTCTCTATAAAACCGGGGATCTTGCTCGCTATCTACCGAGCGGGGAGATCGAATTTGTAGGCCGTCGCGACTTTCAAGTGAAGATCCGCGGGTTTCGAGTCGAGTTGGGTGAAATCGAGGCTGTACTTGCCGCGCATCCTGGAATTCGGGACGTTGTCGTCGTGGCAATAGTCGATGCTTCGGGGGACAAGCGGCTTCTAGCCTATGTCGTTCCGGTGGATCCGACCGAGACTGACACCAGACCATGGCGCAGTTTCCTCGAAGAGCGTCTGCCGGATTACATGGTCCCTTCCCTGTTTGTCACGGTTGAGGCTTTGCCGTTAACGCCTAACGGTAAAGTTGACCGGCGGGCGCTCGAAAAGCGCACTGTCACTCAACCGCTCATTCCAAGAACTGGCAACACCGTAGCGAGCGATCCGGTTCAAAAACAGCTGATAAAAATCTGGCAGTCTGTTTTGGGAATCGACGCCATCGGCCTGCAGGACAATTTCTGGGAGCTCGGAGGACATTCTCTCCTGGCCGCTCGCCTGACCCAACTGATCGAGAATACGTTTGGCAAGAGGCTGACACTGGCGGCGCTCATCGAGGCACCCACGGTTGAGCAATTAGCGCTGATCATCAAAGGCGAAGACAAGGCACCATCCTGGTCTTGTCTTGTTCCCTTGCAACCTGGCACCAGCACTAAGCCGCCTTTCTTCTGTATTCATGGAGTCGGCGGAAACAGTGTCGGATTCCGCGCTCTGGCAAACTTCGTTGGCCCCGACCAACCGTTTTACGGTGTGCAGGCTCAAGGGCTCGATGGACAACTGCCATGTCTCACGCGCGTGGAGGACATGGCCGCGCTGTACCTCAAGGAAATTCAAAACATTCAACCTACCGGCCCGTACTATCTGGGAGGCTTCTCCTTCGGCGGCTGGATCGCTTACGAAATGGCGCAACAACTGCAGGCCCAAGGCGAAGAAATCGGTTTGATCGCATTGTTTGACACTTATCCTTTCCGTCTTAAGCCGGTGACTTCGTCCCTCTTAAGCTTCTTCCGTATTCCGACCCAGCAACAGCTCATGTATGTGCTGCCCAAAACCATAAAAAAAGGAATTCGCAGAAGGATTGTGTGGGTCGGACTCCCGCGCGCGATTAAGAACGTCCTCAGAGCTTGCTATGAAGCTGAGCGCCAATATCAATTGCGTCCTTGTTCGGGGCGGGTGACGCTATTTCGCGCGACCGAGGCCTTGACGCCTGAGAACGATCCGCATGCCCGCTGGCGTGAGCTGGCGAAAGGCGGAGTCGAGATCCAGGAAATCGAAGGACATCACGCCGACATCATCGTCGAACCACAAGTGCGCATTACCGCAGAGAAATTGCGTGCCTGCCTGGAACGCGCTCAGCACGAGTGTTCGTCCCCGAGATTAGATAAGCGGCTTTCACAAGTTGCTGATTGATCACCGATGCGGCAATCATGACCGATCGTAATTCCACAGGAGTTGGCCGAGTGCTTGTTTCCAACGAGCAGGAACGTACAGCTGTGCAAACGAAGAGCGCGCCTGAAGACAACGTCGCGGGTCTGGGCCACGTTCTCGGAGATACGCTCGCACAAAAGTTGCTCCGGTGGACGACCAAGAGCGGCCTTGCCATCATGGATCAAGGGCTTATTTCGGGATCCAACTTCGCAGCCAACATCCTCCTGGCTCGCTGGCTGAGCCCGGAGCAGTACGGAGCTTACGCGGTTGCTTTTGCTGTCTTTATCTTGCTCTCCCTGATTTACTTAGCCCTCCTGCTGGAACCGATGGCGGTGTTCGGAGGTTCCTCGTATCACAATTGCCTGCGGGAGTACGTAAGGGTCCTAGTGAGATTGCAAGTGGGGGTTGCGCTTCTGATTGTTGTGCCCCTTGGTATTTCAGCGCTGGTGGCCTGGAGGCTCGCTCCGACGAGCGGGCTTCCAGGTGCGCTGGCTGGGGTAACTCTGGCGTCTCCTTGCCTGTTCCTCTTCTGGTTGGCTCGACGGACTTATTACCTTCAGCTGTCCCCGTCAAGAGCGGTGCAAGGAGCATTCGTATACTGTTGCATCGTGCTCGGCGGACTCTGGTTCGCATATCGCGAGAGCCTGCTTTCTCCGTTCTGCGCTTTCCTCTTGATTGCGGTGGGAGCCTTGGCAACCAGTGGTTTGCTGCTTAGCCATCTGCGGCGAGCCCTTCCGTCCAGCGGCACTGTTCTGGTCGCTGGAGATGTTTGGAAAAAACACTGGGTTTACGGCCGGTGGGCGCTTGCTACCTCGGTCGCATCGTGGATTCCCGCGTATATCTACTATCCTGTTCTGAGCAGTTTTGGCAGCATGAGCCATTCCGGGGAGCTGCGAGCCCTGATGAACTTCTGCAATCCAATCGAACAGACGCAGATTGCGCTGGCGATGTTGTTTCTTCCCTATGCCGCACGGGTACAGGGAGCTAACAAAGATCGCAAGACGGCTCCGGGGCTCTCCATGAGGCTGACTCTGGTTTCCGTCGGAGCTACCGCGTCGTACTGGACACTGGTCATTCTGCTTCGCGGATCGCTTTTCCGTCTGCTCTACTCGGGCAAGTATGTGGAAGTTGCACCGTTGCTGGGGACGGTCGCGATCGGATCACTCTTCTGGAGTGCCGCATACGGGTCGGCCATTGTATTACGGGCCATGGAATCGCCAGCGTCGATTTTTGTCGCATATAGCACGGCGGCAGTTATTTCCCTCCTTGTGGGGATTCCGGCAGCGCGATTCTTCGGTGTCGTGGGTGGCATCTGGGGCATCAACATTTCCGACGCCGTGTCATTCCTGATGGTTGTGCTACTGCTTCGAAAGAAGGTCGCTAAAGCTGCGGCCCCGCATCCGGAAGCATGCTCGTACGCGGAATCGACACTCTGAGAGCCCACCGCGACATGCATCCAGCTTCCAGCACGGTTCAGAAAACCACGGTGGCGCAGGAGCCTCAAACCAGCCCGACTCTCCACCATATCGGATTCGTCGTCAGCTCGATTCGCGAAGAAATCGAAGGATTCACGAGTTCCGTGGGGGCAACCTGGAATGGCGAGATATTTGACGACCCTTTGCAGCAAGTGCAAGTAACCTTCCTTCAACCGGCGTCTGCGAACGAAGCGGCTATTGAACTCATCGAGCCGACGGTGGACAGCTCGCCCGTGTCGCGGTTTCTGGAGCGCGGCGGGGGGCTGCACCACTTGTGTTACGAATTGGATGATTTGGACGGTGCGCTGAAATTGGCCCGTGCCCGTGGCAGCCTGGTGGTCAAGCAGCCACTGCCGGCGGTGGCTTTCAAGGGCCGCCGGATCGCGTGGGTGGTAACGCGAAACCGACTTGTCATCGAATACCTGGAGAGGTAAACTGAGCTACCCCCCCCGGAACTCCTCTCGGCAACAGGCGAAACATCGTCCAAATGATAAACCAGGGCTTTGTCACGATCAGCGTCGACGATGGTCACCCGACTGACCTTCGCACCAAAGACCTGCTCGAGAAATACGGACTTGAGGCTACTTTCTATATCCCCGCGACCAATCCGGAGCGCCCAGTCATGTCCCCGACCGAGATTCGGCAACTAGCAAGGCGATTCGAAATCGGTGGCCACACTATGAACCATCTTCCGCTGAAATCCGTGGCTCCGGAACGGGCACGAGCGGAAATCAGCGGTGGGAAGAAGTGGCTGGAGGATCTGCTAGGGATTTCGGTACCTTCTTTCTGCTATCCGCGGGGAAAGTTTAACGCGCGCATTGCCTCCTTAGTCGAGGAAGCCGGTTTCCTGGGGGCGCGGACATGCTTCTTCAACTTGAACACTTTTCCCAAGAATCCTTTCTTTTGGGGAGTAAGCACCCATGCCAGCCCTCACAGTCCCTTTATTCAAGTGCGGCATGCATTGCTGGAGCGGAATTTCGCGGGTGCTGTGAATTACTTCCGTGTGTTCAAGGCGAGCCGCGATTGGCAGATCCACTTCTCCCACAGCCTTGAGTATGTGTCCCGCAAGGGAGGAATTGCCCACCTGTATTTGCACAGTTGGGAAATCGAGAACTTTGGACATTGGGCGAAGCTGGAATCGGTCTTTCGTGCCATTGCCGCAAACAGCAGGTTGACTAAAATAACGAACGGCGGGTTATACAAACTTTGGAAAGCTCGACAAGCAAGTCCCCTGATGTTTTCTTCTACCGCTCACGGAGACGCGCAATGACCTTGAGAACTTCGAATCACCTTGATGGCGCCTTTGACGCGATTTATGCAGCCATCTCTGAACTAAACTTGCAACTCCCCAAGAACAAGCAAATCCAGCGTAGACCGGATATCGTGCTGTTTGGGGAAAATGGCCAACTTGATTCCCTTGCCCTGGCAAACTTCATCGTAATCACCGAGCAAAAACTGGAAGAGTCATTCGGGATCCAGGTCGACCTCACCCAAGATGATCCTTTCTCGGGCCAGAACGGACACTTTCGGACGATTGAGTCCCTGGCTCGATATGTTTCTTCCATCGCCGAGAACAAGACTGGTGAATAGCGACGTTTTCAATTTGCGGCTGGTTTCGGATTTCAACATCGAAACCCTGGGCCGCTATCTGGACAACGATGCCTCTTGGCCGCGGATCACGGCTGCCATTGCGCCGTTTGGACAGATATTCCCTTCATTGTTGGAGGGTGCAGAGGGAGAATCCGAGCAGGATTTCTGCTTCATCTGGAGCTCGCTGGAAGGGGCTGTGCCCAGTTCTAGAAAGATGCTGGACTTCGATCTTGTTGACCGCGACGCACTGTTCGCGGAAGTTTCTTACTTCGCGGAATGCGTCAAGAAGTGCCACACCCGGTTCAAAGCTACATTCGTAGCGTCGTGGACATTGCCTTCTTTCTATCGAGGTCTGGGCATTCTGGATTTTCAGAACACCTCGGGGCTGCGTCGCCTGACGCTTGAGATGAATCTTGCTTTGGTCAAGGCGTTGGAGAACTCCCCCGGAATTTATGTCCTTGATTCTTCGCGGTGGCTCGAAGTGGCAAGCAATCCCTGGAGTCCAAAGTTGTGGTATCTCAGCAAGACGCCTTATCGCAGCGAAGTTTTCGGCAAAGCCGCTCAGGAACTCAAGGTCGCCATTGGCACGGTACTGGGGTCATCCAGGAAGTTGGTCGTGGTCGATCTTGACGACACTCTGTGGGGAGGGATCATCGGCGAGGTCGGCTGGGAAAACATTGTTCTTGGAGGCCACGACCACAAGGGTGAAGCGTTCGTTGACTTTCAGAGGGCGCTCAAGTCCCTTCGGAACCGGGGTATCCTCCTGGCAATCGCAAGCAAGAATCAGGAAGAAATCGCCTTACAAGCCTTTCAAAAACGTCCAGAAATGGTTCTGCACCAGGAAGACTTTGCCGCTTGGCGAATCAATTGGAACGACAAAGCCGCCAATATCGCTGCCTTGGCTTCGGAGCTGAACCTTGGCCTGCAGTCCATTGTCTTCATTGACGACAACCCCGTAGAGAGAGCGCGCGTTCGTGAAGCTTTACCCGAAGTCCTGGTGCCAGAATGGCCCGAGGATAGAACTTCTTATGCGAGTACTTTGCTCCAGCTAAATTGCTTCGACCTTCCCCAGATTACCGACGAGGATCGAGTGCGTACCCAGCTGTACATCAGCGGCCGGGAGCGCGAAAACGGCAAGGCAGAGTACCAATCGGTCGAGGAATGGCTACAGTCGCTGGAGACTACGGTGGCGGTTGAGGAACTGAACGAAAGCAACCTCCCCCGCGTGGTGCAACTTCTGAACAAGACCAACCAGATGAATCTGTCGACGCGGCGCATGACGGGGCACGAGCTCGCAGAGTGGTTGAAACAGGAGCGGCGCAAACTCTGGGCTTTCCGGGTCAGAGACAAGTTCAGCGATTCTGGTTTGACCGGGATCCTCAGCCTGCAGGCGAGCGCTGACTCTTGCCGCATTATTGATTTCCTGCTCAGCTGCCGGGTGATGGGCCGAGACGTCGAACGAGTTATGCTCGCGGTCGCGGTCCAATGCTGCCGCAGCCTCGGCTGCGCTGAACTCACTGCGAAATATCTGGAAACCGCCAAGAACAAGCCTTGCCGCGATTTCTGGATGAAGTCAGGATTTGCATACAGCGAAGCAGAAAGCAGTTTTTCTTGGGCTGCCGCACAGCCGTATCCCGTGCCTTCTCACATCGAGGTGATCGGGTTGAACCGTGACGAGTCGGAATGTGAATTGCTTCGAGCTCAGGAAGGTAACGTCTCGCCCGCCTTACTCTAGGCGTTTCATGTTTTAACCGTCTCTTTTCTGAAAGGCCTAGCTCAAGCGTAAGTCAAGCTGATATGAATTCGAAACTCCAAGCCGCGGTTCATCCGGTGACCAGGACGCTCACCTGGGCAGAACTCCTGCAGCTTGCAACCTGGTTCGGCGTGGTTACCGGTTTGGTCGAGGGATTCGGGATCCTGGCTGCGTTCGGATATGGATGGTTGAACGACAACATCCGTGCCGGCGTTTCCATTGAGATCATCTGGATCTCCGCCGTCGTCAATCTCCTGTTATTCCTTGGTCTCGCGGTCATCGCTGGATTCTTTAAGTCACTGCTGCCACGCATTGTTGTGCCTCAGGTCATCGTGCCTCTGTTCCTCTTCCTGGGATTTCTGGACTGGGTTGCGATTAGTGGACGCATTGGTCCTATTGCCGTTCTAGTACTCGCCGCCGGACTTGCGACGATGGTCTTCCGCGCGCTAAACAAACGAGAATCGACAGGACTGGCTTTCTTCCGTCGAACCCTGCCTTGGGTCGCCGCCGCGGCGGTAGTCGCGTTCATCGTTATTCACGGCGGCCTATGGTTGCGCGAGAGGATCGCAACTCGGAACCTTACCGCTGCTGCTGGATCTCCCAACGTGGTGGTGGTTCTGGTGGATACTTTGCGGGCTGACCATATGTCCTTGTATGGCTACCCGCGGCAGACCAGCACGAACATCGAGAGCATCGCGCGCCAAGGCGTGACTTTCGATAATGCGGTTGCGACAGCATCGTGGACTCTTCCCTCGCACGCTTCCCTGCTTACGGGCCGCTACCCCCACGAGCACATGGCTGAGATTGACGCTCCGCTGGATGCGCGCTACGCCACATTGCCGGAAGTAATGCGGGACCGCGGGTATCGAACCGGGGGATTCTCCGCCAATCTCTTTTATTTCACCCGTCGGGGAGGCTTCGATCGCGGGTTCCTGCACTTCGACGACTATTTCTACTCGCTGGGTGACATGTTCTACCGGACTCTCTGGGGGCGGATCTTTAATCGCTACGTTCCAGATCGGTTGGGTTGGGACGAATTCCCGCAAGGTAAAAGAGCGGCGGACGTGAACAGTGAGATGTTGCGCTGGGTGGATGCAGCCCCGGAAAAGCCCTTCTTCGCTTTTCTGAACTATTTCGACGTCCACACCCCTTACAACCCGCCGTTTGAATATCGCAGTAAGTTCACTGCGGTGACTGGAGGCGCTGCGGTTGACAAATGGCCCCCGGTTTCGCAGGAGGATCTGAACATCCTCAGCAACGTTGACCCGTACCTCTATAGGGTCCTGACGTCTCCCAAAGGATTTCAGCAGGCGATCGACGCTTATGACGATTCCGTTGCTTATGTTGATGACCAGATCGGCAATTTGTTCTCGGAGCTGCGTCGACGGGGGCTGGAGAAGAATACTATCGTCATTATTACGTCCGACCATGGAGAGGAACTGCGGGATCACGGAATGGTTCACCATCGCAACGCGCTTTACCGCGATCTGATTCGAGTTCCCCTGATCTATTGGGCACCGGGCAGAATCCCTGCGGGTCTGCGCATTGCCAAGCCGATCAGCGCCGCGTCCCTGCCAGCAACTGTCCTGAACCTGATCGGAGACGGAACTCAACAGACTTTTCCAATCGCCTCGCTGACCCAGCTGTGGCAGCAGCTAGGCCTCGATCCCGGATGGCCGGACCCAATTTCGGAGCTCCATCGCTACATCTACCAACCCCACGACTACCCGGCGCACAACGGATGGCTTAAAGCGATTGTGGCTCCTCGATGGCAGCTGATCGTTTCCGAGAAAATGCCTGCGGAGCTCTACGACTGGAGCGCTGACCCCCAGGAACAGCACAACCTCGCTTCCGATCCAGCCGACAGCGCTCTGGCGGGTGAATTGAACACCGAACTTTGGAGCGAGGTGAACCCGCACCGTGCTGCGTTGAAGGTGCAGTCAGCAATACCCAAAACCACGAACTCTTCCGGGCCGGCCACGAGATAGGACTCGAGATTCGTGGGTGTGCAATTGACCATGAGTGACAACAACAAATCGCGATTTCTGGTGCTCGGCATCTGGTTTGGTCTCGTCGCCGGACTCGTCGAAGGCTTGGGTCTGCAGGCTGTCTATGGTTACGGCTGGCTGACTCCCAATAACGTTCGCGCCGGGGTCGCGGCTGAGATCGTCTGGATTTCAGCCCTGGTCAACCTCGGGCTATTTCTGTTGCTCGCACTTTTCGGCATGCTTCTGCAGAGGCTTTTGCCAAAGCTGGAAGTGCCCAAGCTGCTCGTGCCTCTTTTCGTATTCGTGGCCTGTGTAGATTGGCTCGCGTTGAGCGGCCGCCTCGGCCCAGTCGCAGTTCTGAGCCTTGCGGCTGGTATAGCGGTAACTTTTAATCGCTGGTTCCAGAAGCACGTGCCGGACACTCTGAATCTGCTGCGCCGAACGTTGCCGGCGGTCGTCGCGATTGCTGTCTTCGCTTTCGTAGCCATCGAAGGAACAGGCTGGTTGCGGGAACGGGTAGCCACGGCGAAGCTGCCTCCGGCCACGCCGGGTGCCCCGAACGTTCTCGTCGTCGTGATTGACACGCTTAGAGCAGACCACATGTCCCTCTACGGCTATGGCCGAGAAACCAGCCCCCATCTGGACGTAATCGCCAGGCAGGGCGTGGTTTTTGACAACGATATCTCGCCGTCGCCCTGGACGCTTGGGTCGCACGCTTCGATGCTGACCGGCCGCTATCCCCATGAGAACGGGGTTGACCACGAGGTCGCCCTGGACCACCGCTATCCTACCCTTCCCGAGATTTTCGATGCGCATGGCTATCGTACAGGGGGCTTCTCGGCGAACGTTTACTATTTCGCTCGACGCAGCGGGCTTGCGCGGGGATTTCTCCACTTCGACGATTACTTTTACTCCGCAGGAGCTATGTTTTTCCGAACCCTCTGGGGACGCATTATCAACAAGTACACCCCGGACAGCCCCAGGTTCGACGAATTGTATGCCCGTAAGCGCGCTCCGCAGGTAAACCAGGAACTGCTCAGTTGGATTGATCGAGATCGCAGTAAGCCGTTCTTCGCGTTCATCAATTATTTTGATATCCACGAGCCGTATTTGCCCTTACATCCGTATCGGGAGATGTTTTACGGCGCCAGCACCAAGGACGCACCGCCCTCCATCGATCAGCGCATCGATCGCAAAGAGCACCCCTACCTGTACCGGGTCTCCCACATGTCCCCGCAGGATTTTCAACACCAGGTCGATGCCTACGACGGAGCCACTTATTATGTGGATGAGCAAATCGCAAACCTCTTCTCAGAGCTAGATAAGCGTGGACTCTCCAAAAACACGCTCGTTGTACTCACGTCTGACCATGGCGAGTGTTTTGGAGACCATGGCCTCCTGACCCATTGGAATTCGTTGTACCGGGAGATCGTCCACGTCCCTTTGATTTATTACTGGCCGGGGAAAATTCCGGCGGGCGTCCGTATAACCAAGACAGTTTCAGCGGTGTCCTTGCCCGCCACCGTCCTGGAGTTAGCGGGGATTAAGACCGACGTAGCGTTCCCTGTGGCCTCGGTTGCCCAACTCTGGGAGCGACCGGGCGTCGATCCGGCATGGCCCGACCCCTTGGCCGAAATCGGACGCAATCTGGACCTTCCTGAAAGCTACCCTGCGTATCAGGGTTGGTTAAAGGCTATTGTTGGTCCGCAGTGGCATTTGATCGTTTCCGAAAAGCTGGCCCCCGAGCTTTACGACTGGAAGGCGGACCCGAGAGAACTTCACAATCACGCTGCGAGCGGTGATGAAGAAGCACTGAAGACGATGTCAACAAAATTATGGAATGAAGTCGCGTCCCGCAACCCTCCGGAGCCGGTTGCACCCAACGCTAGTCCGGTTGCAAGTATCACAAAGTAATTTCGAACCCAGAAAAGGAGCACTGTTTATGGCGTTACTTTACGGCGGTCCCGACCAGATTATGGGAGTGGCATCAGGTCTGGCTACCATTGTCGGAGTTGCAATGATGTTTTGGAACAAGGTCTGCGTCGCCTTCGGCAAGATTCTGAACAAATTCAAACCGGCGTCGTCGGTGCAGGAACCGAAGGCTCCTCAGGACGGAGTGTAAGCCGGGGATGGCTTCGAAGAATAAGGTGATCGTGGTCGGGTTGGACGGTCTCGAACCGGCCATCGTGGAGACTATGTTGCAACGCAACGAGCTTCCCAATTTTGGGAAGATCCGCGATAGCGGTTCTTATGGCCGCCTGCGCACAACGTATCCGGCGCAGACTCCCGTGGCGTGGTCCTCGTTTGCTACGGGAACCAATCCTGGCGGACACGGAATCTTCGATTTCATCTCGCGTGACAAGGAAACCTATCTTCCCGACATTGCGCTCAGCCGCTTTGAGAAACCCAAGAGCATGCTGGCTCTGCCTCGGGTAGTAAATAACCGCAAGGGTGTTGCATTCTGGCAGCATCTGGGCAAGGCCGGAGTACCGAGCACAATCCTCCGTCACCCCTGCACCTTCCCTGCTGAAAACCTGGTGGGAAACATGCTATCCGGAGTCGGGGTTCCGGATCTTCGCGGCAGTCAGGGCACGGGCACGTTCTATACCCAGGACAAAACCGTCCAAGCCAAGGAACACGAGCAACTGGTCTACTTGGATCAGGACGCTGAATTAGTGGCTCGGGTCTTTGGACCGAGGAACCCCCGCACCAATCCGCCCGGCGACTTTACCGCCGAGATCAAGGTGCGAGTCGACAAGGCCGGTCGCCAACTCACCATATCGAGTGGCGGCACGCCATCCACGATCCAGGTACCCGAAAAAGGATGGAGCCCCTGGGTGCGGATGAAGTTCAAGATGTCGATGTTGCAGTCCGTCACTGGCATCGTCCGCTTCTATTGTCGCCAACTCGAGCCCCACGTCGAGTTCTATGCTTCTCCCGTCAATTTTGATCCCGCAGCGGCGCCGTTCCCCATCTGCTTCCCGGCGGACTATGGCAAGAATCTCTCCGAACAGATAGGACTTTTCTCCACCGTCGGAATGGCGGAGGATCACACCGGTCACAACAACGGACGTTTCGACGAGATGGGTTATAAAGCTCAATGCGAGCTGACCTTTAAAGAACGTGAAGACATGATGATGTATGAGCTGGATCGGTTCAGCGAGGGTTTCCTGTTTACCCTGTTTGATACCCCCGATCGCCTGCAACACATGTTCTGGCGGTTCATCGATCCTCAGCATCCCAACTACGATCGCGATGCTGCCGAGATGTTGGGCCACAATGTAGGCGACCTTTATCGCCAATGCGATGCCTTACTAGGCCGCGTGCTGCAGAAAGTGGACGAGAATACCCTTCTTATCGTGCTTTCCGATCACGGCTTCAATTCGTTTCGGCGTGCGTTTCACACCAACACCTGGCTATGGCAAAACGGCCTGCTCGCCCTGAAGGATGGCAAGAAACCAGAGGAAGCTATGGGAGACGGTTTCACTCAGGTTGATTGGGCAAAGTCCTACGCGTATGCTCTGGGCCTCGGCGGAATTTACCTGAATATCAAGGGACGTGAACGCAGCGGCACGCTGGACGAAGGCGGCACCGAAGCGGAGAAAGTTCGCCGGACCATTCAGCAAGGCTTGGCCGAGTTCCCCGACAAGGACACTGGCAAGCCCGCCGTCCGCAGCGTTTCCCGTAAGGAAGAAATCTATTCTGGAGCATACGTCAGCGAATCTCCCGATCTGTTGGTGAACTTTCACCCCGGATACCGCGTTTCGTGGCAGGCTTCCCTGGGCGGCTTCTCCCACAATCTCTTTGAAGACAACACCCGCCGTTGGAGCGGTGACCATATCATCGATCCCGACGCCGTCCCCGGCATCTTGTTTATGAACCGGCCAGTCGTGAACAACCACGCTCAGATCATCGATCTGGCGCCGACCATCATGAAATATCTAAACGTGCAAGGTTACGAATCCATGGAAGGAAAATCCCTGCTCTAGGGAACGACTCATGAAAATCTGCGTTATCGGCTTGGATTGTTGTGCACCGGACGTCGTCTTTAACGACGAACGCCTGGTCAATATTCGCCGCCTGATGGATCTCGGTCTCTACGGGCGCCTGGAGAGCGTGGTGCCGCCCATCACCGTCCCGGCATGGATGTGCATGACTACCAGCCAAGACCCAGGTTCTCTGGGAGTCTACGGATTCCGCAATCGTACCGACTATTCTTACGAGAAGCTCGCATTCGCAAACTCGAATTCCATCAAGTCACATGCGATCTGGGATCAGCTGGCGCGAGAAGGCAAGAAGTCGATCATCGTAGGCCTGCCCCCGAATTTCCCTCCTCGCCGCATTAATGGAATCAGCGTGGGCTGCTTCTTGACCCCCGATCCAACCAAAGACGAGTTCACCCATCCGCCGAATATCAAGACCAAGATCAACGAACTCGTGGGCGAGTATCCGGTGGATGTGAAGAACTTTCGCACCGACCGCAAGGACTGGTTGCGCGACGAAATCTTTGCCATGAGCCGCAAGCAGTGGCAAGTCGTTAAGTGGTTATTGAAAGAGCAGGAGTGGGATTACTTCCATTACGTGGATATCGGCCTCGACCGCGTTCATCATGGTTTTTGGAATTACTTCGACAAGAAACATGTGCAGTACGAGCCGGGGAATCCTTACGAGAGTGTGATTCCGGACTACTATCTCTGGCTCGACGAGCAAATCGGCAGCGTGATGGAAATGCTCGATGAAGAGACTATCTTGCTGGTGGTTTCCGACCATGGCGCGCAACGCCTGGACGGAGGCATTGCGGTGAACGAATGGCTCATCAAGGAAGGCCTGCTGGTTCTGGACGAGTATCCGAAAGAGGTAACTCCCTTCAACAAACTGAAAGTAAACTGGGCGAAAACGAAAGCTTGGAGTGAGGGCGGCTATTACGCGCGAGTGTTCTTCAACATGCAAGGCCGAGAGCCGCAAGGCGTCATTCCCGCCGACCAATACGGCGCGTTCCAGGACGAGATGAAAGCCAAGTTCGAAGCCATGCTCGACGATAAAGGCCAGCCCCTGAATTCGCTCGTCTTCAAACCGAAGGAACTCTATCAATCCGTGCGCAACGTCGCCCCGGACCTGATCGTCCACTTTGGGGGCCTGTACTGGCGCTCCATTGGAACCGTCGGCTATCCCGATATCCATGTTCAGGAAAACGACACCGGACCTGATGCCTGCAATCACGCGCAGTTTGGAATGTTCCTACTGGCGGCTGCCAACAACCCGCTAAGCGGAGAGTACCAGGGCGCCCGTTTGCTTGATATCGCTCCTACGTTGCTGGACTTGGCAGGATACGAAATCCCTGAATCGATGCAGGGACGCTCCCTGGTTGCGGGCATGGAAAAGCGCTCGCCGGGCGATGGCACGGATGCGGAGAGCCAGCAAATCATTCACGACCGTTTGGCTGGCCTCGGATATGTTTAAGAAGCTGATATCGGTAAATCGTGCGCTCTGCGAATTGCGTCAAGTCGAAACGTTACCATCCACCCATCAATGAAGGTCCTTTTCGTTCACAACTTCTACCAACAGTTTGGGGGAGAAGATTCAGCGGCGATCGCAGAAAGAAATCTCCTCGAAAGCAATGGGGACGAGGTTCTGTGCTTCACCCGGCACAACGACGAGATCAAGAGCTATTCATTGTGGGACAAAGCCGCTTTCATACCTCGCACCATGTATTCGCATCGCACGGAGCGCGAGATCCGAAAAGCCGTTGAAGCCTTTCAACCTAAAGTAGCGTTTGTTCACAATGTCTATCCCCTGATTTCGCCTTCGCTCTATCACACCCTGCATGCTTTAAAGGTGCCGATTGTGCAGGTGGTGCATGACTTTCGACCGTTTTGTCCGAATGGCTGGTTTTACGTCGACGGCCAGATTTGCGAACGCTGCAAGTTCGGCAATTACCTGCACGCGGTCAAACATCGCTGTTACAAAGACAGTTATGCATTGAGCGCACTGTATTCAGCGGCGTTGGCAGGCAACCGCATGGCGGGAATGACCGACAAGGTCGCCGCCTATGTCTGTCTCACTAATTTCTATAAGCAGAAGATGCTCGAGGTCGGCCTTCCCGAAAGAAAGATTTTCATCCGGCCCAATTTTATCGATCCAGCCCTGTTCGCGCCGGATCGATCTTCGCCCGGCTCGGGCGAATACGCTCTCTACCTGGGCCGGCTCTCTTCTGAAAAAGGTCCGCTCACTGTATTGCGTGCCTTTGAGAACCTTCCCGACGTGCCGCTCAAGATCGTGGGCACGGGCCCCTTGGAAGCTGAAATGAAGCAGTACATTCGAGACAAAAATCTGGGAAATGTCGAGATGGTTGGATTCAAGAGCGGCACTGACAAATGGCACATGATTAAGAATTCGCTCTTCGCCATCATTCCTTCAGAGTGTTACGAGAATTTTCCCATGGTTTCGCTGGAGTATTTCAGCGGAGGCAAGCCGATCATTGCCTCGAACCTGGGTGGCTTGCCGCATATCGTGGAGGAAGGCAAGACAGGACTGCTTTACCGCCCCGGTGACGCCGCCGATCTGGTCGAGAAAATTCGCTGCCTGCTCTCCCGTCCCGCACAGATTGCTGAGATGGGGAACCGCGGCCGGCAACTGGCAGAAACCCGCTATGGTCCACAGGAGAGCTATTCTAATCTCATGAATATTTTCGCCCAAGTACGGTGTCAATGATCAAGCCTCCGGCAAGAATCTTTCTGCAAAAACTGGATCTGGGATATGAAGCAGTACTCCGCGAAGCTTTCGCATGGCACAATCTGGGCTCGCGCCTGAAGCCGGGTGACTCGGTATTCATCAAGCCCAATCTGACCTTCCCCATTTACCGCCGCGGTGTGATGACGAACCCGGAATGCATCGAAGCGATCGTCCGGGTGGTGAAGGATTACACCAATCGAATTACCGTGGTCGAGGCGGATTCCGGCGGGTACAACAAATTCGATATCAGCGCCGTTTTCGAGAAGACCGGCATCAAGGCCCTTGAGCAAAAGTACGGGATTAAGGTGGTAAACCTCAGCCGCCTGCCAAAAAGCACTTTTGAGTTCAATTACAAGGGCCGCAATCTCAAGGTGCCATTCCCCGCGGTTCTGACCGAGGAATGCAACCTGTTTCTCACCGTCCCCGTACCCAAAATTCACATGAACACCGGCGTCAGCATGTCGATCAAGAACCAGTGGGGATGCATCTCCGAACCCTCGGCCCGGCTGGATCTGCACCCTTTTCTGGAAAAAATTCTGTACGAGATCAACAAGCGGCTGCATCCCGCAATGTCCATCATTGATGGCCGGTATGGACTGAACCGCAGCGGGCCCATGGAGGGAGATCCCGTCGAATTGAACTGGCTCATGATGGCTGATGATCTTTACGCCGCCGATTTTGCCTGTTGCCATCTCATGCAAATTGATCCTCTGCGAATCTATTACCTGAGTTACTTGGAAAATGAAGAAAGCCTGCCTAACATGCAGGAAATTGTTTTCAGCCAGGACTACCGGTCTTTCATAAAAGAGAAATTCTATCTTCGACGCTTGTGGACTGATTATCCCGGACTGATGGCGTTCCGCTCGCCGTCGCTGGCTTACCTTGGCTACAAATCCCCGTTGGCGGATTTTTTTCACTGGCTTCTCTACTTGTTTCGTAAACCTTTTTATGATTATGAAGCACCGAACAATACAACTCAAAAGTAAGACCGTTGCCAAGAAATACTGTTTCAAAATCCATCGCAGTTCGATCTGCTGTTCGATTCCAGGAGGAATTTAGTTATGAAGACTCAGAAGCGGGTGCTCGTGACCGGTGCAGGTGGTTTCATCGGGCACCATCTTGTAAAACGCCTTAAAGCTGACGGCCATTGGGTACGCGGCGTAGACATCAAACTGCCCGAGTACGAGCGGTCCGCGGCCGACGAATTTGAAGTTCGCGACCTCAGGAAATGGGACGAGTGCCTGATGGCAACCCGGGGCGGCCTCGACGAAGTTTATAACCTGGCCGCGGATATGGGAGGCATCGGCTACATTACCGCCTTCCACGCCGACATCGCGCGGAACAACATCCTGATCAACGCGCACATGTTGGAAGCCGCCCGCCAGCACGACGTCAAGCGCTATCTGTTCTCCTCCTCGGCCTGCGTCTATGCCCAGAGCAAACAGCTCAGTGCCGATGTCAAGCCGCTCAAGGAAGAAGACGCCTTCCCCGCCGAGCCCGAACCGGGTTATGGCTGGGAGAAGCTCTACGCGGAAGAGCTTTGCCGGTACTATTGGCACGACTATAAATTCGAGACCCGCATTGTGCGTTTCCACAATGTCTACGGACCTCTTGGCACTTATGACGGCGGCAAAGAAAAAGCTCCTGCTGCAATTTCTCGCAAAGTAGCTTTGTCCTCTGATCCGGGCGAAATCGAGGTCTGGGGTGATGGCGAGCAGACCCGTTCTTTCATGTATGTCGACGATTGTGTCGAGGGGCTCATCCGTATCATGGTCTCCGAGTACCGCGATGCGCTGAACCTGGGAACCGATGAACTGGTCACCATCAACCAACTCGTCGACCTGGTCGCTCAGGCTGCGGGAAAGCGGATTGCGAAGCGGCACAACACGCTCGGCCCGCAAGGCGTACGTGGCCGCAATAGTGACAACAGTCTGCTTCGCAAAGTTCTTGGCTGGGAGCCTTCGATTCTGTTGCGCGAGGGTCTGGCCAAGACGTATCCCTGGATCGCCTCCGAACTAGCCAAAAACGTCGCCGAAGAGGAGCCAGCGGCTTTAGCCACGGGAGACTAACACCAAGGCGAAACTCGTTATGTCCACTCAGACCATTCAAACCGTTCCAGCTCCAGTTGCGGATTCCCCAAGTTTCCACACTTTGGGAATCCGTGTGGACGCGGTTCAGATTCCCGACGCCATCGCTCGTCTGGAAAACTGGATACGCGAAGGCATCGGGACGCGCTATGTAGCCGTGACTGGCATGCATGGCGTGACTGAGTCTCTCGGAGATGCCCACTTCCGCGATGTCCTCCTGGCGGCGGATCTGGTCGTACCTGACGGGATGCCGTTGGTCTGGCTGGGACGATGGCATGGTTTTCCCTTGCGGCGCCGTGTCTACGGACCCGAACTCATGGACACCTTCTGCAAGCAAACCGGGTCGCGCTATCGTCATTTCTTCTATGGCGGTGCAGAAGGTGTGCCACAGAGTCTGGCTGAGCTGTTCCGCGACAAGTATGGACTCCAGATCGCAGGGAGTTACTCTCCGCCTTTTCGGCCGCTCACTGCGGGCGAAGAGAAAGAGGTCGCGGAGATGGTGAACAATTCCGGCGCAGATGTGCTCTGGGTCGGCCTCAGCACACCCAAGCAGGAACGATGGATGTACGCGCACAGGAACGCATTCCGCGTTCCCGTGATGCTTGGAGTAGGTGCTGCGTTTGATCTCAATCTCGGAAAGCTGAAACAGGCACCCCGATGGATGCGGGAAAACGGTCTCGAGTGGCTTTTCAGACTATTGATGGAGCCCAAACGGCTTTGGAAACGCTATCTGGTCTTCGGTCCTAAGTTTGTCTGGAACGTCGGCCTTGAGATTACTGGCATTAAACGCTTCTCGTGATTCCGATGTTCAGTTTTCAACAGGTTTGCTTAAATTGTCAGGAATGACCCCGACCCATATGTCAACTGACCCGAATTCCGGGCCTCTCTTCGTTGTGGGGATGTGGCGCTCCGGAACCTCACTTCTCTACACTTTGCTGAACCAGCATCCCCAGATTGCCCTTTTGTACGAGGGGGAGCTTCCGGTCATGCGGCCTTTGTTTTATACCGGGCGGGCAAAATCTGACTGGTTGGAGCGCTGGGACTTCTGGAACCAGGGTCCGAGCCGGCACGGGATCGACGGCTCGAAGATTCCGCCGGGCCTTGACATCCGCTCCGCGACGGAGGCTGTCTGCAAACAATATGCTGAGCGGAAAGGAGCTGGCATCTGGGGCTGCAAGTCGCCTCAATATTACGACTGTCTGCCTCAGCTTGCGGGCGAATTCCCGAACGCGAAGTTCATCGTCATCTGGCGCGATCCCACTCCAATCTGCGGCAGCATCGTTCGCGCCGCCGCTGGCTCGCACTACTTTGCCCGCCGCGGAATGATCCTGCGCGCTCTGCTCGGACTCGAAGAACTAAAGCGCGGCTGTGACCAACTGGCCCGCCAAGCCACACAGTTACACCAGCTTCATTACGAAGACCTGGTGCGGGACCCAGCTGCCGAGATGAAGGCGATCTGCAGCTTTCTGAGGATCCCGTTTGATTCCCGCATGTTGTCACTGGAAGACGCGGATCGCTCCGCCATTTTTGGGGATGAACATCACACTCTGGTGAACGGCAAGGGCATCGTCAATTCTGCTCGGCGTCCCGACAGCTTGACTCCCTCCGCCAAGCGCAAAATTCAAAGATACATCCGTCTGTGGAAGGATCGCTCTCGTGGCAAGTGGCCTGTTTACCCCTCTGGAGAACCGGACACTGGCGTCGGATCGCCCGGCCTGTTTGAGATCTGGCGGGATCGGATTTCCTACTTCTGGTTGGCGCGCTACGATTCCTTGGTCCTCCTGCTCTATTCCTTCCTGTCCCCATGGCTTCTGAGGGGATACCGAGCGATCCGAAACCGGGCGACAGCCGTCAATCAGCTCGAGGCAACCTCCACGGTTTCTACCCTAAAGTAGTAGATGGAAAGTGTCGCTAGTTCATATCGTATCTGCTTAAAGATCAATATCTTATGTGTACTTTGGAGAGGAGTCATTTGAATTAGGTTTTGTTAACCTCGCAAGCATTGCACTGGGAAAAGAGGTTTGCCCATGCCATTGCTGCGCTGGTTGCTCCTCCTATTGTTGATCGGAAGCCTGGTGTCCTGTGCGGGCATCTCCAGTAACAACTCTTCTAGCAACGGTGGTAACTCCGGAGGCGGTGGTTCGGGTGGCTCGGGTGGTGGTTCCGGCGGCATCAGTGCTGCCTTTTTTGGCATGCAGATGAATACCGGCGTGCTTCACCAGCAGCCGTGGCCTGCACCTGCGTTCGGTACGATCCGTCTGTGGGATACAAACACCGCGTGGGGAGAGATCAACTCCGCAGCCGGCGTCTATGATTGGACGGTACTTGACCGCTGGATTTCGACGGCGCAGTCCCACGGCGTCACCGACCTTATGTACACCTTCGGCAAGACTCCCGGGTGGGCTTCTTCAAGTCCGAACGATACTGCTTGCGCGGCGTTCTGGGAAGCCGGTGCCTGCGACCCGCCGGATGATCTGAACCCTGATGGAAGCGGTACGGACCAGCACTGGAAGGACTTTGTGACGGCGATCGCAACCCACGTCGGAAGTAAGATTCAGTACTGGGAAGGCTGGAATGAGCCCGAGAACATCACGGAGTGGACTGGCACGGCGTCGCAGTTAGCGAGAATGGCCAAGGATGCCCGATCTATCATCCTCGGCATCAACCCAAAGGCGGTGATGCTAACCCCACCCAGCCACGATACGTTCTTCAAGCAGTACGTGGCCGCCGGTGGCGTCCAGTATGCGGACATTGTGACCTTCCACGGCTACCTCGGCGGGCGCTGCGGTGAGTTCCCAGATACCTCGCATATATCTGAGAGAGTAAGCGGCATTCAGACAACACTGGCTGCGGCTGGGATCACAGGCAAGCCGTTATGGGATACCGAAGGCAGTTGGGGCGACGAACAAACAAGCTGCTTCACCGATCAAGATCAGCGAGCCGCCTTCCTGGCGCAGTATTACCTGCTCCACCTGTCAGAAAACGTTTCCCGCTTCTATTGGTACCAATGGAACAACAATACTTGGGGCACTCTTTGGAGTCCCAGCCCTGCTCCGAACGGTACCATGCTTCAGGCGGGCATCGCGTACCAGCAGGTCTATAACTGGTTGGTAGGAAGCACGCTGGCTACTCCGTGCTCAGCGACCGGTATGCAATGGACTTGTACATTTACCAGACCCGGGGGTTATCAGGCCGAGGTGATTTGGGACACATCGCAATCCTGCACTAACGGCGCCTGCACCACCATTGATGTCTCAGTCGACCCAAAGTACAGCAAGTCTCATGACTTAGCGGGAAATTCTAGCTTGGTTTCTAACAGCACCATAGCCGTCGGCCTTAAGCCAATCTGGTTGACAAACCAGTAGGCAAGAATTTTCGCTTCTAACCAGCAGAAAGCTTCACTGTCGATTTCCCGGTTCCATCTGCTCCGCTAACCGCAACTCTTAACCCCGGCCTGGGTTCACTAAGACTCGGAGGCTCCTTCCGATCGGAAGCTTGGCCGGTCTGTTTTTCCTAACCCTAAAGAGGAGTACCCATGTTCACCACCACGAATGCGACTCGAAAACTATTTTGGGCATTGCTTGGCATCGCCAGCTTGACCCTCTGCGTAGAAATGATCGCGCAATCCGCTCCGTCCAGTGTCGGCCAATGGTCTAAACCAAGCAAGTGGCCGCAAACGGCAGCGCATGCGCATCTGTTGGCTAATGGAAAGGTACTGTTCTGGCCAACCGGAGATACGCCTCAGATCTACGACCCGGTTGCTGGCACCTTCACCTCAGCTACACCCGCTGGGTTCGATATATTCTCCTCCGGGCACGCTTTTCTCCCCAATGGTCAATTGCTGGTTGCAGGTGGATACAAAGGGAACAAAGTCGGCTTGCCCAACGCGGCGGTCTATGATCCGGTCGGCAACGCCTGGACTCAACTTCCGAACATGTTTTCTGGCCGCTTCCTGCCGACGAACACTACTCTCTCGAACGGGGACATTCTCGTC
>Ga0207012_1080_pt1 | contig 22531 bp, 18 predicted proteins | sample Alteio_BWMinCont_80_FD_153471 | JGI IMG/M metagenome (GOLD analysis project Ga0207012, IMG submission 153471) | Enriched cells from forest soil in Barre Woods Harvard Forest LTER site, Petersham, Massachusetts, United States -... | ecosystem: Environmental > Terrestrial > Soil > Temperate forest >...
CCGACGGGAGAAAGCCGGGTGGTCAATGTGGCCATCGCGCCTCTGGTTACGAAGGACTTCAGCGTCATCGGCCGGCTGATCATCATGGATGACATCACCGAACGTATTGAACTCGAAGCGCAACTTTCGCAGGCGGACAAACTCTCGTCGATCGGGCTGCTGGCGGCGGGTGTGGCGCACGAAGTGAATACGCCTCTGGCGGTCATTTCCTCTTATGCGCAGATGCTCTCGAAACAAGTACAGGGTGATCCGCAGAAGGGTGCGCTTCTGGAAAAGATCACGCGTCAGACTTTCCGGGCATCCGAGATCGTCAACAACCTGCTGAATTTTTCACGCACCACCGGCACCGAGTTCACCGCGATTGACGTCAACAAAATCATCTCGGATACGCTGGCGCTTCTGGACCACCAGTTCAAGGTCATGAGGATCAAAGTACAGGATGAGCGGAGCTTGCAGATTCCGCTGATCAACGGAAACGCGGGACGTCTGCAGCAGGTGTTCCTGAACTTGTTTTTGAATGCCAAAGACGCCATGACCAATGGTGGAACGCTGCGCATTGCTACGACGAATGGCGAGAGCGTGGGTGTGATGGTGTCAGATACAGGTAGCGGCATTGCGCAGGAGCACATCCACCGGATTTACGACCCGTTTTTCACGACCAAGACGGCGCCTCGTGAAGGCCAGCCGCGAGGCACGGGACTCGGCCTGTCGGTAACCTACGGCATCATTCAGGAGCATGCCGGGAAGATTCGCGTGGAGAGCCGCTCCGGCGAAGGCACTACGTTCTACCTCGATTTCCCGTTGACCAGAAAGGCCGTCAATGTCTGAAGCAGCAGTCATCGTACGGCAGAACCCGGGGGAAACGTCGCTGCCGGCTGCGGGATCGGTGTTGATCATCGACGATGAGGCGGCAATCCGCGAATCGCTCGAAACATTGCTGGAGTTGGAAGGCTACGGAGTGGAATCCGCCGCGACCGGGGAAGAGGGGCTGGCGCGGATTGGCGAACGCAGCTTCGATTTAGTGCTGCTCGACCTGGCCCTGCCGGATCGCAACGGCATGGATTTGTTAGCCGAGATTCACCTGCAGGATCCGGGGCTCTCGATCATCATGGTGACCGCCTACGGGACAGTGGAGAATGCGGTCCGCGCGATGCAGGCGGGAGCGTCAAATTTTGTCCAGAAGCCGTGGGACAACGAGAAGTTGCTGGCTGACGTGCGCGCGGCGGTTGCCCGCCATCGTGCGGAAGAGGAAAATGTCCAGCTCAAGCGCGCGCTTAAGCAACGCTACAACTTTGAGAACATCGTGGGCAAAAGCGAGCCCATGCTGAAGATTTTCGACCTGGTGGCCCAGGTCGCGCCCAGCCGCTCGACAGTGCTGCTACAGGGGGAAAGTGGAACTGGCAAGGAACTCATCGCCAAGGCCATTCACCTGAACTCACCCCGGCGCGAGCGTCCTTTTGTCCCGGTGAATACGGGTTCGATGCCGCCTGATCTGCTGGAATCCATTCTGTTCGGGCACGTGAAAGGGGCATTCACCAGCGCGGTCGCTTCGAAGAAGGGTTTGTTTGAAATTGCCGACCGGGGCACGCTGTTTCTGGACGAAATCGGCACCATGAGCCTGGACACGCAAAGCAAGATCTTGCGCGTGCTGCAAGACAAGAAATTCATGCATCTGGGCGGGGTGCAAGAACTCCAGGTGGACGTGCGGATTATCGCTGCTACCAATGTCGACTTGAAACAGCAGGTTCGTGAAGGCAAATTCCGCGAAGATCTTTTCTACCGGCTCAACGTCATCACCATTGATCTTCCACCCCTGCGGCAGCGCAAGGAAGACATCCCGCTGCTGGCGGGGTTCTTCCTCAACCGATATTCTCTTGAGAATGAACGCCCGACGCGGCGCATCACTCCAGAAGCTCTCCGCCCGCTGCTGGCCTATTCCTGGCCCGGAAACGTGCGCGAACTGGAGAACGTAATCGAACGTGCCGTAGTGCTCTCAGCGGGCGTGGAGGTTGGCCCTGAACTTCTTCCTGACCAGATCGCGGGCCGGGCTACCGCATTTTCCGCACTGGAACGGCGTACGGACGCCTCGCTGTTCGACATCATGGAGGATTGCGAGCGGCAGGTCATCATCGAGATGCTGGAGAAGTGTAACTGGAACCAGACCGACGCGGCGGAGCGTTTCCACATACCGCTTTCTACTTTGAACCAGAAGATCAAGCGCCTGAGCATCGATATCAAGAAAAAAGTACGTGAATAAGCTTTCAGCTGTCAGCGTACCCAGACCCACACCCCTCCTTGAATACACGCCCATCGTGCCGGGATCCTAGGCCATTACGCAGGCATTTCTTGCTGAAGCTGAGAGCTGACAGCTGAAAGCTTCCCCGGCCTCTGCTATAGTGCGAGGAGATAGCATGGAACTAATCTCTCCCACGGAATTCGCGAGAGACACCGTTCGGACGGTGCAGGATTATTCCCTTCTCGCGGGACACTCCATTGCCAACCTGTTCCGCTACCCACGCTATTTCGCCGACATGCTGCAGCAGGCGGACTTGATCGGCGTGGGATCGCTGCCTATCGTCGTTCTCACCGGATTTTTCACCGGGGCGGTTTTAGCTTTGAACAGCTCCACTACGCTGCAGCGATTTGGTTCGCTTTCTCTGCTTGGGCAATTAGTTTCGGTTGGCATGGTTCGGGAGCTGGGTCCGGTATTGACAGGGCTAATGGTGGCCGGGAGAAACTCTTCCGGCATGGCGAGCGAACTGGGCTCGATGGTCGTGACTGAGCAAATCGATGCCATGCGCGCGCTGGGCACTGACCCGGCGAAAAAACTGATAACCCCGCGCGTGGTCTCCACTGTATTCATGCTTTTCTTCCTGACTATTATCTCTGACCTGTTGGGATTGGTCGGAGGCGGCGTCGTTGCCCGCTTGCTGCTCGGGATGGACTGGCACCAGTACTGGAGCACGGCGTGGCAGATTCTCACATTTCAAGATGTTTTTATGGGCCTGGTGAAGCCTCTGCTGTTCGGGTTTATTATCTCCACCGTGGGTTGCTATTACGGAATCTCGGCCCGCGGGGGGACCCAGGGTGTGGGCCGCGCGACCACTCAGGCCGTGGTTGCGTCTTCGGTTTTTATCCTCTTGGTGGACTTCTTCGTGACCAAGTTGTTGATGGCGATTTTCGGTTACCGCTGAATCATGGCCGCCCCTCCTAGCACAATCGAACAGCGCCTGCCATCCCAACCGGATGCCGCGGACAATATCGTCGTATTCGAGAATGTATCCATCGCTTTCGAAGACAAGGTGGTGCTCGACGGAATCTCTTTTCGCCTGGCCAAAGGGGAAACCAAGGCCATCTTTGGCATCGCTGGATCCGGAAAGAGTACGATCCTCAAGCTGGCGCTGGGGTTGCTGAAACCAGATGCCGGACGCATTTACGTTTTGGGCGAAGACCTGACTCAGATGAGCGAAGATGCGCTATTCGACCTGCGGCGAAAAATCGGCATGGTTTTTCAGGAAAGCGCGCTGTTCGATTCGCTCACGGTTCGCGAAAATGTCGCCTTCCGGCTGGTCGAAGAGGGCGACGTATCCGACGAGGAAGTTGAAAAGCGGGTGCGGGAAGCCCTGAGCTTCGTTGAACTGGAAGAGACGGTAGACAAGTTTCCCGCAGAACTCTCAGGAGGTATGCGCCGCCGCGTTGCCATTGCCCGCGCCATTATTACGCAGCCCGAGATTCTGCTTTATGATTCTCCGACCGGCGGACTGGACCCGGTTACTTCCACAACTATCATCCAGTTGATCGTGAAACAGCGTGACGTTTACAAGACGAGTTCGCTACTGGTCACCCACCGATTGCAGGATGCTTTCATCATGGCAACGCATTACTTTGATCGCAAGGCGAACGAAATGCGGCCGCTGCCGCCAGGCGCTCGTGGTGAGGTGCCCATGGCATTTCTCATCCTGCGTGACGGAAAGGTGATCTTTGATGGCGACGCGCACCAGTTGGCGGAGTCGAGGGACGAATACATCCGGGAATATATTTCGTAGACAATGGCAATTGGTAATTGAGAGATTTGGTGATCGGGTAATTGGAATACAAATTTCTCAATTACCCGATTACGCACTTACCCGGCGAGGGTTGCTTAGCTGGCCTTGGCCATTTTCGTCATCGCCTCACGGCGCGCGGCCACCTGGCCTTCCACGTACTTCAACCATTCGCGGCCCTGCTTCGAGCCGGTAATCAGCTTTTCGACGTTTGCGAACATGCGCGGGTTCTTCATCTTTGTGCGCAGATCCGGGAGAAATGGCTTTATCTTGGCAAAGATGAAGAACATCTCGCCGCTAAAGCTGGGGTCCAGGACGAGTTCCTGATTAACCGTGCCGGCAAGGGTGAGCGAAGCAACCATACTCCAGTATCCCGCAACCTGGCGGAGCCAGTTGTTTTCCTGCGTCCCCAGGGTGGCGCCTATCTTCATAAAGTCATCAGCGCTTTCGGGCCAGAAGGTTACCAGCCACCAGTTGCGCGCCTTGCGAATTTCGGCCTCGCGGCGTAGGTCATAAAGTTTGAGAATCAGATCAGCGTCTGCAGCAGTAGGCTTCTTCGCCATGAAAAACCTCCAAAGGATTTAGGCATTGTGTGCCGGGAAACCGGGCGTTTCCCATTGTACGGGATGCGGCGACCAAGAAACGGCGCGGTTTCTTGCAAATGCCTTGTAGACCGACTTACCACGAAGGAAACCGCGCTTAACTGACGGTTGCGGCCTCTGCAGGTACAGGCCGTTCATATTCGCATTCTTTGTTCGGGCACGCGATCACTGGGCCGGCCTTCAAGAACTTCTCAACCAGGTACTCATGGCCACAGCTGGGGCATTTCTCCGCGATGGGCTTGTGGGCGGAGGTGAACTTGCACTTGGGATAATTTCCGCAGCCGTAGAACGTATTTCCCTTGCGCGCCCGTTTCTCGACCAGGTCGCCTTCCTTGCACAGCGGGCACTTCACCCCGATGAAGTTTTGCTTCACATATTTGCAATCCGGATATCCGCTGCAGGTGGTGAACTCGCCGTAGCGGCCGTGGCGGATCATCATATTCCGTCCGCACTTGGGACACAGTTCGTCCAGCGGAATGTCGGGAACTTTCTTGCCCTGGTCGAGGCGGCGCGTAGTCTTACAGTCGGGGTATCCCGTGCATGCCATGAACTGGCCGAAGCGCCCACGTTTCAGAACCATCACCCGGCCACAGTTCTCACAGTATTCTTCCTGAGTAGTCTCTTGCAGGTCGGCGGAATCCAGATCCGGCAGGTTGATGGGATTTTCCTTAGTGAAGGTGCAACTGTTGGGATCTTCCTTGTCGTAAGAACTGCACGCGTAGAAGGAGCCGTGCTTGCCCCACTTGATGACCAGAGGCGAACCACAACGCTCGCACTTTTCGTCCGTGGGCTTCTCCATCCGCTTGATGTTCTCCATGTGCTTGGAGGCGTAGCGAAGGTCTTTCTCGAATTTCTTGTAGAAGTCGGCTAAGGCGTCAGTCCACTTTTCCTTTCCCTCTTCGATCTCGTCCAGTTCCTCTTCGAGACGGGCGGTGTACTGGATATCGAAGATGTCGGGAAAGTTTTCCACTAGAAGATCGGTTACGACGAGACCGATTTCCGTGGGGGTAAATTTCCCGCCCAGCTTTTGTACATATTGCCGCTCCTGGATAGTGCTGAGAATGGCGGAATAAGTTGAAGGCCGACCGATTCCGCGCTCTTCCAGTTCCTTGACCAGCGAAGCTTCGTTGTAGCGTGGTGGAGGCTCGGTGAAATGCTGCTCCGGCTTCAGTTCCTTGAGCGTCAGTTTCTGACCGGGTTCAAGGGCGGGCAACTTATGCTTGAGTTCCTCGTCCTCTTCGTCCTTGCCTTCCTTGGACTCTTCATAAACTTTGAGAAAGCCGTCGAACTTCATCACCGAACCAGTGACCCGGAACCAGAACGTCTCCGCGCCTGACTTGGCGTCAATATCCACGGTGGTCTGGTCGAACACTGCGGGCATGATCTGCGAGGCTACAAATCGCTGCCAGATCAGCTTGTAAACCTTGAATTCGTCTTCCTTTAGATACTGCTTGATCTGATCAGGATGGCGCATGACCGAAGTCGGGCGTATCGCTTCGTGGGCCGCCTGAGCTGCTTTCTTCTCTTTGTAAGCGTTGGGGGCTTCGGGCAGATATTGATCGCCGTACTGTGACTTGATGTACTCGCGGACTTCGCTGAGGGCTTCATTGGAAACGCGAACCGAATCCGTACGCATATAAGTAATGAGACCGACCAGTCCCTCCTCGCCCAGTTCCACGCCTTCGTAAAGCCGCTGAGCGATCATCATGGTGCGCTTCACGCTGAAGCGGAGCTTGCGGGAGGAGTCCTGCTGCAGTTTGCTGGTGGTGAATGGCGGAGTCGCATTGCGCCGGCGCTCTTTGCGATCAACGGTGCGTACAAGCCAGTCGGCTTTCTCCAGCGCAGCGCGGATCTTCTCGGCATCCTCGCCATTGGTGACTTCGATCTTTTCTTCGCCCTTGCCCAGAAAACGTGCGTCGAACGCTGGTGGTTTGGGCCCGGCGAGATTGGCATCGATGGTCCAGTATTCTTTCTTTTCAAACGCCTTGATTTCGCGCTCGCGCTCGACGATCAGACGCAACGCAACCGTCTGCACGCGGCCGGCGGACAGGCCACGCCGAACCTTGTCCCAAAGCAAAGGTGAAACCTGATAGCCCACCAGTCGATCGAGGACGCGACGCGCCTGCTGCGCATCCACGAGGTTTTGGTCGATGTCGCGCGGATGCTCGAAAGCCTCACGCACGGCGCGCTGTGTGATTTCGTTAAAAGTGACGCGGCGGATGCGCTCAGGTTCATCGGCCTTCTTTTTTTTCTTTTTCTTCTTTCCGTTGGAGTCACCCAATTCTTCCGCCAGGTGAGCCGCGATTGCTTCTCCTTCGCGATCCGGATCGGGTGCGAGATAGATGGTATCCATCCCCAGCGCCAGCTTCTTCAGCTTGGCGACAACTTTCTCCTTCCCCGGAATCACGACATATTCGGTCTCGAAGTCATTTTCGACGTCGACCCCGAGCGTGCTCTTGGGAAGATCCTTCACGTGGCCGAGCGACGCCTCAACAGTGAAGCCCTTGCCCAGATATTTCTGGATGGTCTTCGCCTTAGCGGGCGACTCGACGATAACTAAACCTTTAGTCAATGTGTCCTCAGTGAATGACTTTGTTTTTGAAACTAGCACGAATGGCAAGCCGGCAACAAGTTTCGTGAGTAAGCTGCTAGCTCCTAGCTGCTGGCTTCTAGCTTGCAGCCGTGCTCTTTACCGCCGCCGCGAACGACGCCAGCATGCGCTGAATTTCTAGAACCTTGGCTTCCAGATCTGCGAAATCGGTGGCTGAAACGAATCGCAAATCTTTCGCCAGAAGTAGATGGTATTCCAATTCATTTGCTGAACCGCGGACGATCTGGATAAAGCGTCTCATCTCTCCGTCCGACCTACGACCACATCCTTCAGCAATGTTGGCGCCGACAGAAGCGGCCGAACGACGCATTTGACTCGTGAGACCGTACATTTCCTCTTTCGGGAAGCCTCGAGTTTGTTGATAGACGTTGAGAGTAAGTTCATGCGCCTTCGCCCACACTCTCAGATCTTTGAAGTTCTCCATCGGCGACCGTCTTTCTGAGCCAGAAGCCAGAAGCTAGCAGCTAGAAGCTTTTCACAAAATTCTTCCCCGGCAACTGCTTCACCTTGCCTGCCAGCTCCAATTCGAAGAGGGCCGCAAATATCTCAGACGATGACAGATGAGGCTCCAATCGTTCCACGATTTCGTCGATGTGCGTGGCTTCGTCCGCCTTGAGGAGCGCGAAAATCTTTTTTTCGTGGGGCGACAGCTCGCTTTCCCCGAATAGAGATGCGGTTTGCCCCACCTGCGATTCATTGCCGCCCTCAGGCTGCAGCGTAAGTCGCACGTCTGTCGGGAGTTCCTCCCAAACATCCTCCCAGGTGGCCACCAGCTTCGCGCCTTGTTTGATCAGGGTGTTCGGCGTCCACGAGCCTTTGTTGGTGACATTGCCCGGCACGGCGAAAACCTCGCGATTCTGCTCCAAAGCACAGCGCGCGGTGATGCGGGTGCCGCTATATTCGGCAGCTTCCACCACCAGGACGCCCAACGAGATCCCGCTGATGATGCGGTTGCGAATAGGAAAGTTCTGCGGCGCGGGGAATGTGCCCATGGGAAATTCCGAGATGACAGCACCGCCCAGAGCGAGAATCTGTTCCACGAGGCGCGTGTTCTCCTTGGGATATACGACATCGACGCCGGTGCCCCACACGGCCACGGTTTTGCCCTTTGCCGCAATTGCGCCCCGATGGCCGGCGGTATCGATGCCTCGTGCCATCCCACTGAAAATCACCAGACCGCGCGCGGCCAGATCACAAGCCAACCGCTCTGCCATTCCTGACCCATAGGGCGCTGGATGACGAGTACCGACCAGGGCAATTCCCGGCTGCGAGATCGCTGCCTCATTCCCGCGAACATAGAGAACCAGAGGCGGATCATAAATCTGTTTCAACTGGGTTGGGTAGCCAGGGTCGTCCAGCGCGACGATTCGCGCATCGGCGCTCGCGGCCTTCCCCAGTTCGTCTTGCGCCAGTTCCATGGAACGCCCGGTCCCCAGCGACTGCGCCGAAACCGCGCGCAGGCCCGCCGCTTCCAGTTCAGTCAGCGACGCGCGGAAAACTGCTTGTACGCTGCCGAAAAACTCAATCACCCGGCGAGCTTTCGTGGGCCCCAAGCCGGGCGTAAGGGCCAGGGCCAGCCACTGCATTGACGTTTCGCTGGTTCTGCAAACTGAAGCAACCGCTTCGGACACTGCAACCTCCAGGAGCCTCTCGGGGCATCTATACACGTCGCGAAACCACTGTCAAGGTAAGATGAACATTGAGTTTGCTAAAATCAACTAGTTCCCTCATGAAACGCCTTCGGATCTCCGCCATCTCCTACCTTAATACTGCGCCTCTGATGTGGGATTTCGAGCACCGAGACACTGGTTCCACGACTCGTTCGGACTTCGACATTGCCTACACCATTCCTTCCCAATGTGCCGCCAGTTTGCGGGAGGGGTCAGCGGATATTGGCATTATTCCGGCGGCGGCCTACGCCAGCATCCCCGATCTCGCAATTCTTCCGGGAGTAGCCATCGCTTCGCGGCGGGCAGTTCGCTCCATCCTGCTGGTCAGCAAAGTTCCTCTCGAAAGAATTCGGACTGTCGCCCTGGATACTTCGTCGATGACCTCGGTCGCACTGACACGGGTTCTGTTTGCGAAGTGGTGGGGAAGCGGGAGAACGTTTGCCGCGATGGCCCCGGATATCGAACAGATGCTCGCGACACACGATGCCGGCTTGGTGATTGGAGACCCTGCGCTCAAGATTGATCGCTCCCAGTACATTACTTACGATCTTGCCGAGGAGTGGATACGGTTGACGGGCAAGCCGTTTGTGTTTGCCTTTTGGGCAGTACGGCAGGCCGCGCTGAAAGACGCACCCCGCGATTTGGATCTCGCCATGGTTTTTCAGGAATCACGCGACCATGGGTTGCTGCCGCAGAACCTTGATCGCATAGCCCTTGAGTGGGCGCCGCGAATCGGCTTGGGTCAGCAGGAAGTCAAAAGTTATCTGACCGAGAACATCCACTATTCCCTCGACCCAGCCTGCCTGGATGGCATGCAGTTGTTTTTTCAGTACGGGCATGAATGCGGGGCCTTGCCTCGGAACCCTTCTCCGTGTTTCCTCGATACCCCTCAGGCGGCGGCCATTTCGCTCTGAAATCTGCCATCTGGCACCACGGCGGAATTCACGTGACAATCAGTCAACAATAACGCAAAATGTTGGCGCTCATTTAGGAGGACCCGATGCGCGAGCCCTCTAGCCCCGGCAACCCACCCTCAAAGTTGCCCGAGAAACTGAATCAGCGTCTCAATATGTATGCCCTCGCCGCCAGCGCCGCCGGAGTGAGTTTAATGGCCTTGGCGCAACCGGGTGAGGCGAAGATCGTTTACACCAAGACCCATCACCGCGTCGGGGTTAACGGCACCTACGCCCTCGACCTCAACCACGACGGGGTTGTCGATTTCCTCATTCAGGAGTGGCCGGGCGCACATGTGGACTCCTTGTTCAACGAGGTCTTTACGATGGAAGCCCTGGGCAATGCCGTCCAGGGCACACAAATGCGTTTCGCTTCCGCGCTGATGTCGGGGCAGCAGATTGGTCCAGGTCAACGTTTCCTAAGCGGCGGTTTGTACGGTGAGGGAATGGCAATCTTTCGTGGTCCGGTAAGTAGTTCGAAAACAAGAATTTATGGCCCTTGGGCGAATGTGAATAATCGTTATCTCGGATTGAAGTTTCAGATCCATGGAAAGACGCATTACGGTTGGGCGCGGTTGAGCGTGAGTGTCCCGAAGAAGGGTTCCACGATTATTGCCACGCTAACGGGTTACGCGTACGAAACAATTCCGGGCAAGGCCCTTCGGGCTGGAAAGACTGCCTACAACAGCGAGTTCGAGCCCAGGATGCCCCCCGCAGAAACACATGTTACAAATCCCAAAAGCCCTGCTTCGCATTCGGGTTTTGGGAGTCTGAACTCCGGCGTGCTCGGGAACCTAGCTCTAGGCGCCAGTGGTCTGGCGTTTTGGAGGATGCGATGATGATCACCGGCAAACCATCTCGCAGGTTGATTCTGCCGAGGGGCGAACGCTTGGTCACGGGTGTCCTCCTGGTGGTGTCAGTCTCGCTCATTCTTGCACTGTCTTCACACTCGTCGGTCGAAGCGCAGTCTCGGACGTTCACCGTGCTGTATTCCTTTACCGGAGCAGGGGACGGTTGCAGCCCGGGAAGCGTAGTCTTAGACGAAAAGGGAAACCTCTACGGTGGAACCTGGGTCGGTGGTTCGTTTCTTTGGGGAGCACTGTTTAGGCTGGATACCACTAACAAGTTGACAGTGCTGCATAACTTCACCGGCGGGGACGGGCTGTTTGCCAGCGCCACCCTCATCAGAGATGCGGCAGGCACAATCTACGGCGTCACGTCTGAAGGAGGCGTGCCTGAAGGTGCGACGTTTGGCAGATACGGAGATGGGGCAGTTTTCAAGCTGGACGCGGTCGGCAAGTTTAGCGTTCTTCACGGATTTAAAGGAGGGACAGATAGTGGAGCCCCGAACGGACCTTTGCTGCGCGATGATGAGGGAAATTTGTTAGGTACTGCCTACGGCGACGATCAACCCAACTATCAGGGAGTAGTATTCAAGATAGATGCCAACGGGAAGAAAACCGTACTACATCGGTTTACCGGTGGCTCTGATGGCGGGAGTCCCTTTGGGAATCTGATAGTCGACGCCGCCGGCAATTTTTATGGTACCACTACCGGCGGTGGCGCTTTCGGCTACGTAACGGTATTCAAGATGGACAAGAGCGGCAAGGAAACTGTGCTGCACAGCTTTGGCATGCCGGGAACCCCGGATGGATATGCACCGTACTCCGGTTTGGTCCGAGATGACAACGGGAACCTGTACGGCACCACAGTTTCAGGGGGCAATCGAAGCTGCACAATCGGGCTGGTCGGGTGCGGTATCGTGTTCAAGTTGGATACAGCCGGAAAGGAAACAGTGCTGTATAGCTTCACTGGCTCACCCGACGGGGCAAATCCAATTGCGGGCCTGGTTCGTGATGCTGCCGGAAATCTTTATGGAACCACTGCATACGGCGGTATCGCAGGAGGAGGCGACTTTTGTTGCGGAACCATATTCAAGCTGGACACATCTGGCAAGGAGACAGTTCTTTACACGTTCAGCGGCGGAAGCGACGGCGCTAACCCTAACGGCTTGATTCTCGACGCTTCAGGTGCTCTGTATGGAACTACTCTGAAGGGAGGCAAAAGCTACACAGGTCGCCGCGCCAAACCTAGCATCGGCTGTGGCGTAATATTCAAGCTGATCCCTTGATTCCGCCGTCATCTCTTGCTCCTATTTCCCAGCTCTAGAACGCCGCACTGTAAACTACCCCTACCTCAATCGAATGCTGCCGCATTTCCAAGCTGTGCTCGCGGTCTCCACCTGGGTGCGACTGCGCCGGCTAGGCGGGTGGGGGCTGGTTCTGTTAGGGATCGCGGACAACTCCGTTATCCCGCTGACCGGCAGCATGGATGTCCTGACCATCTGGCTGGCTGCCCGCCATCGCGAGCCGTGGGTTTATTACGCGCTGATGGCGACAATTGGAGCGGTGCTCGGCGGCTACATCACTTATAGTCTCGCCCGAAAAGGCGGCAAGCACGCGATGGAACGTCGGCTCTCGAAAAAGAAAGCCGCGAAAGTTTACAAGAGATTTGAACGATGGGGTTTCGGAGCAATCGCCATTCCAGCCATATTGCCTCCGCCTTTTCCTTTCGTGCCTTTCCTGTTGGCGGCGGGCGCCATGCAGTACTCGCGAGTGAAGTTCCTGGGAGCGCTGGTGCTCGGCCGCGGAGTCCGCTATTCGGTCGCTGCCTACCTCGGCGCGCTCTATGGACGCCACATCCTCCGCTTCTTTTCCCGCTACGACAAACTGGCTGTGGGCGTGCTGATCAGCTTGGCGGTCATCGGCGGAATTCTTACCCTGATCCAGTACCTTCGCTACAAATAAGATTCGACTGCTCCAAGGGGCCCCTGCTCGTTTGTTTCCTTTGTGTACCTTCGCGTCCTTTGTGGTTGACGCCTTTAAATGCCTTCACCACGAAGGTACACAAAGGAATACTGTGACTCATCCCCATTTGGAGCAAGCACCGTGCCTCCGCTACAATTATTATTGCGTTCTTGATCGCCCATGACCCTGACCAAGCAGCAAGCCCTCGACTTGTTTCATTCCGATGACCTGATCGGTATCGGCATGGAAGCCAATGCGGTACGCCGCAAGCTGCATCCGGAAGGCGTCGCCACCTACATCATTGATCGCAACATTAATTACACCAACTACTGCACCGAGTACTGCACCTTCTGTGCGTTTTATCGTCCGCTGAAGGGGCCGAAGGCGAAAGAGGGATACATCCTCGATTTCGAAACCATCTACGAAAAGATTCGTGAGACTGTCGAAATGGGTGGGACGGGAGTGCTGATGCAGGGAGGCCTGCATCCCGACCTGAAAATTGATTGGCACGAGCAGATGCTGCGCGGCATCAAGCAGCGTTTCGCAAGAATTCACCTGCACTGCTACTCGGCTTCCGAAATTATCGCGATCGCTGAATACAGCCAACTAAGCATCCGCGATACGATCGCACGGCTCAGGGATGCAGGTCTGGATTCAATCCCCGGCGGCGGCGCGGAGATCCTCGACGACGAGGTCCGCTACAAGATCGCGCGCCTGAAATGCCTGACTGACGATTGGCTCAACGTGCACCGTACCGCACACCAGTTGGGGATGAGAACCACCGCGACCATGATGTTCGGCGTGGGCGAAAACTACGAAAACCGCGTAAATCATTTTCAGCGGCTCTACGAACTGCAGGAAGAAACCGGGGGGTTCACGGCGTTTATCCCCTGGAGCTTTCAACCCCAGCACACAGCTCTAGGCGGACGCCACTGGGATGAAGCTACGGCGGTTGAATATTTGAAGGTGCTGGCAATCTCCCGGCTGTACCTCTCGAACTTCCTGAACGTGCAATCCAGTTGGGTGACGCAAGGACTGAAAGTCTGCCAGCTCGGCCTGCAATTCGGCGGCAACGATGTAGGTTCGGTGATGCTCGAAGAGAACGTGGTCCGAGCTGCGGGCGTGACCAACTGCACCACGGAAGAAGAGTTACGGCGAATCATCCGCGACGCCGGGTTCAAGCCCGTGCAGCGGGACACGCTGTATCGGACCTATTTCCTGAACTGAAGGTTGGAACGGAGTACAATCCTCTTAAATCCTTGGCTTATTGGGGTTGAGGATGAAGTTATCTTTCCTGCTCGCGCACTGCGCCTTGCTTGCAGCCTTGCTTGCGGGGCAAACGTCTACCACGCAGGCTCCCTCCAAAGAGTCCGAGAATTGTACGGTCGAAGGTCACGTCGTCCTGGAACCGGGCGAGCAGCCGTTGAAAAAAGTCGTCATCCGAATGTTTTCCGGAGATGACGAAGACAACAGCTATACGACGCTGACCAACACCGAAGGCTCCTTCAAAATCGAAGGCGTGAAGCCCGGCCGCTACAACGTGCGCGTCGAACGCACTGGCTTCCTGGAAGCCGACAAACACCGAAATCGTTACCATTCTCATGCCCTCACTCTGAAACCTAGCCAGGAATTGAAGGATCTGGTGTTTCGAATGCAGGCAGCGGCAGTCATCACTGGCAAAATCGTAGATGCCGACGGCGATCCCGTCCTCAACGCCACTATCGAAATCATTCGCCAGCGTTCGGGGCGCCCCTACACACCCTCACGGTTCTATGGCCAGGAACGTACCAATGACTTGGGCGAATATCGCATTCCCAACTTACCTCCGGGACGCTATCTGATTTTGGCGCACGTTTGGTGGCCTCGAGTGGCAGCACCCGCTGGGGACAAAGATGCTGATTCTTCCAAATTGGAGACTGTTCACGCGCCCACCTACTACCCTGGAACCATGGATAAAAGCCAGGCGGCAACGATCGAAGTGCATGCTGGAGATCAGGTACCGGCGAATTTCGCTCTGGTCACCAGCCACTCATTTCGGATCCGCGGGACAATGTCCGGTCTGCCGATCGCTGTAGGATCTGGGATCGGGATCCAGGCCCACTCGAAAACCGATGGCGTGACGTATGGATACAATCCAAGCGGCAATATCGACAAAGATGGCAAGTTTGAGATTCGTGACGTGCTGCCTGGATCGTACACGTTGTCTTTGGAGGTGAGCGGCGGTCGATGGCGCGAGCAGGAGATTAAAACCGGACAGACGGTTGAAGTCACGAATGCCGACGTTGACGGCGTACGCGTTGCGCCTGCCCCCAACGGCCAAGTTCACGGCCAGTTCCGGATGGATTCCGGCCAAAAGATAGACTGGTCGCAGACGAGCGTCGATCTGGAGTCGGACGAAGATTCAGATTCCGGGGCCAGGTTCATTCCCATTTGGTCTCACTCCGACGAGGTCAAAAGCGACGGATCCTTCGACCTGAAGATTGTGCCTGCCGGCTCTTATCACTTGGTTGCCAGACTGAGAGCTCAAGCGCTGCGAGACTACTTTGTGAAGTCAGTCAACCTCGGTGGCAAGGATGTTTCGGATACCGGGTTCACGGCCGGGGGCGCGACTTATTCTCTCGACATTGTGGTCGGTGCAAAGGGCGCAACACTCGAAGGGGCAGTGCTCGACGACAAGGACCAGCCGGTCGTTGACGCAGAGGTTGTAGCAATTCCCGACCCTATTCGCCGCAAGCGTCGTGATCTTTACAAGCAGGACAGCACCGACCAGCGCGGACATTTCACCCTGCATGGACTAAACCCTGGTCAATACACGGTGATTGCTTTCGAAGGTTTGGAAGACGACTACTCGGACCCGGACTTCATTAAGTCGTACGAAGGCCGCGGGCAGAGTGTGGAAATAAAAGAGGGAGAACGAAAGTCCGTTCTGCTGAAAGTCGTTCCCTCCACCGACGAGCAGCCTTAAAACTCTCGACAACAGCATTGCACTCTAGCGTTGTACGGCACAAATTCCCCTTCAGGTACAATGGAGGTTTCAGATAGGCTCGCTGCGAGCCACTGGAGGGCTTTCGCCGGAACTGCATGCTCTTTCCCTGCCAACTGTTAGCCGTGTTCGTCGCCCCGAAGGGCGTTGGGCAGTACATCCGGCAGCATTTTCTCGATAAGACCTTCCAGGGTTTGTATCACCCTAATGCTTTTGACACGGCGCTGCTGATTCCTTATTTCATCGTACTGATCCTGCTGGCGTCGTATGGCGCGCATCGCTACGTCCTGGTTTACCTCTACTATAAGAACAAGAAGAATCGAACGACCGAACCGCCGGGACACTTTCCGGAATTGCCACGCGTCACCGTTCAGCTCCCGATTTTCAACGAGCAATTCGTAGTCGAGCGCTTGTTGGACGCCATCTGCCGGTTGAACTATCCGCTGGGGAAACTCGATATTCAGGTGCTCGACGACTCGACCGACGAAACCGTCGCGGTGGCACGCGGGCTGGTCAATCACTACGCCGCCAAGGGATTTCCGCTCAGCTACCATCATCGTTCCAATCGCGAGGGATTCAAGGCAGGGGCACTGGCGGAGGGTCTGAAGACGGCTCACGGCGAGTTCGTTGCGATCTTCGACGCGGACTTCGTTCCGCCGGAAGACTTCCTGCTGCGCACTATTCACCACTTCACTGATCCCAAGATTGGCATGGTGCAAACTCGTTGGACGCACATCAACCGCAATTATTCATTTCTCACTGAAGTTGAGGCCATTTTGCTGGACGGGCATTTCGTACTCGAGCACTCCGGCCGGGCGCGCAGCAACGTCTTCTTCAACTTCAACGGAACCGCGGGTGTCTGGCGGCGGAGCGCGATCGACGACGCTGGCGGCTGGCAACACGACACCCTCACCGAAGACACCGACCTCTCCTACCGCGCCCAACTGAAAGGCTGGAAGTTCATTTACCTGCAAGATGTGGAATGCCCGGCAGAACTGCCGGTGGAGATGACCGCCTTCAAAACGCAGCAGGCCCGCTGGGCCAAAGGGTTGATCCAAACCAGCAAGAAGATTCTGCCCCAAGTGCTCAAGAGCGATCAGAGATTCCACGTGAAGCTCGAAGCCTGGTATCACTTAACCGCGAATCTCAGCTATCCGCTGATGATTGTGCTCTCGGTGCTGCTGCTGCCGGCCATGATCATCCGCTTCTACCAGGGTTGGTTTCAAATGCTATACATCGACTTGCCCCTGTTCATGGCCTCAACTTTTTCGATCTCAAGTTTTTATCTGGTCTCGCAGCGGGAGTTGTTTCCCGGCAAATGGTTTCGCGCTCTGCTGTATCTCCCTTTTCTGATGGCGCTGGGCATCGGGCTCACCGTTACGAATACGCGAGCCGTGCTGGAAGCGCTGTTGGGCAAGCAATCCGACTTCGCCCGCACTCCGAAATATCACGTCGAGTCAAAGAAAGACAAAGTGCGCACCAACAGCTATCGCCGTGGGCTGGGTTGGGTACCATGGGTAGAATTGCTGATCGGCTGCTATTTCGCGATCACCGTGTACTACGCGATAGACAACGAGAACTACATCACGGTTCCATTCCTGGTTCTGTTCGTGGTGGGATACTGGTACACGGGATTGATGTCTCTACTGCAAGGAAGATTCGCGGGCATCTCGCTTAGCGCCGAGACCCATACCAAACCGTTCCCAGTCGGCGTTTGAATTCAATTTAGAAGTTCAAGGAAGCTCCATGCGCAAGGTTTTCGCTGTCGCAGTTCTGCTCGAAATCTTGTTTCTCGTTCGGTTCGGATCGGCTCTGGATCGCCAGCCGAATGCCGACTACCGCGCCCGGCGTCAAGCTTTGGCCAGCAAAACCAGCGGAGGCGTGGTCCTACTCTTCGCGCCCACCGAAGCTGAAGGTCCAAACGCGGTCTATGGATATCGCCCCGACAGCGATTTCTTTTATCTCTCGGGATGGGCCGAACCCGGAGCGGCTTTGCTGATTGCGCCTGCAGTCGAAGCCAAAGGCAAAGACCCGGCGCGGCCTTACACCGAGATTCTGTTCCTGCCCGCCCACAACTACGCCGAAGAGAAATGGACCGGGCCCAAGCTAGGACCAGAGAATCCCCAGGCCAGCAGCATTACTGGGTTCGACCACGTCGAGGTTCTCGACAGCATGCGCGAAGACCTTGTCCGCGTCTTGCCCCAAATGGCGACTATTTATACCGATGTCCCCGCCGCCGGCGAAACCTCCAACTCCCGGACTCCGCTGGAATGGTTGAGCCGCGCGAATGCTTTTCCTTTGAGGCTTTCTTTCCAGGATGTTCGTCCGCTGCTGGCCTCGCTCCGCACCTACAAGGATGCGGGAGAAATGGATCGCATCCGCAAGGCAGTCAACGCTTCGATCGCCTCCCACTTCGCCGCCATGCGCGCTCTGAAGCCGGGTACGAACGAACGCGAAATTTCCGCGCTGATGCAATACGAGTGGGGTAGGCGCGGCTGCGAACGTCCGGCCTATGCTCCCATCGTCGGCGCAGGTTTCAACTCCACCGTGCTCCACTATTCCGACGATTCCGGACCCATCCAGTCAGGCGACGTGGTTGTGATCGACGCAGCCGGGGAATATTCCTTATACGCCTCCGATATTACTCGCACTCTGCCAGCCACCGGAAAGTTCACCGCCCGTCAACGGGAGATTTTCGATATCGTCCTGGGAGCGCAGCGCGCAGCCATCGCCGCGTTTCAATCCGGAAAATCCCATCTGCGCCGTGATCAACCGAACTCTATTCACAACGTCGCCTACGACTACATCAACTCGCATGGCAAAGACCTTCACGGCGAACCTCTAGGCAAATATTTCATCCATGGCCTCGGGCATTATGTTGGTCTCGACGTCCACGATGCCGGCGATTACGACGTCCCCCTGGCTCCGGGAATGGTCTTCACCATCGAGCCCGGCATTTACATTCCGGAGGAAAAGCTGGGAGTGCGAATCGAAGACATGTATTACGTAGACTCGAGCGGCAAGTTGATCGAGTTGACCGAGGAACTCCCCCATACCGCCGACGAGGTCGAACATGCCATGGCTGCCAGATGAAATACCGCACGCGGCTCTTGCTTTTGGTATCCTAAGGTATTGTGCGGATGATGTGGTTATTTCTGATTCTCGCCTGCAGCGGTGGAGCCGTGCTGTGGGCGGGCATAGCTGCGTATCTTCGGGTGCGCCGCCACATGAAGATCACGGCTGAGTTAAGAAAAAGCGGCGTCCATCGCGAAGTGGACAGCCTCTAGCATGAGTTTTCCCTCGCGGCAGATCGGAGAACCGCAGCCATGACCAAGCCAGCTACTGGGATCCTCGGGACTCAAGATCGCGTTCTCGACGGCGCCAGCCAGATCGCAATTGTGCTTGGCGCCAGCCTGTTTGTCGCTCTGTGCGCACGCGTCACGCTGCCCTTGCCGTTTACCCCTGTGCCCTTGACCCTGCAGAATTTTGGCGTGTTGCTCGTAGGACTTTCGCTGGGCAGCCGTCGCGGTTTCGCTGCACTCGTTCTTTACCTCGCGGAAGGCCTCATGGGTATGCCAGTGTTTAGTCCCGCAGGACCGGGCGGTGTAGCTCAGTTGCTGGGTCCCACGGGCGGTTTCCTGCTGGCCTATCCGTTTGTCGCGGGGATCGCCGGCTGGGTTTTCGAAGCGAAGAACGGAGAGAAAACCTTCACGCGTGCCGCCACAGCCTGTCTTCTAGCGGAGACTTACTTGTTTGTCGGCGGCCTCTCCTGGCTGGCCCTGCTTACACATTCTCTCGCTCAAGCCATACGCTTCGGACTATATTGGTTTGTCTTCGCCGAGGTGATCAAGATTATGTCCGCCGCCGCGCTGGCCAGCGGCTGGCAGCGTTTCCACAAGGTTCAACCATGACTTTCACCACTGCCACTTCCGAACACTCGCCGACTCCCATCACCGAAGGCAAACGCGAAATCACCGTAGCTCATAGTCCCGACTCCGACGATGCCTTTATGTTTTACGGCCTCGCCACCAACAAGGTTCGTGTGCCCGGCCTGCGTTTTACCCACACTCTTTGCGACATCGAAACCCTGAACCGGAAGGCCATGGAGGGCGTCTACGACGTCACCGCAATCTCCTTCCACGCCTATCCTTACATCCAGGATCACTACGCGCTGCTCCCCAGCGGCGGCAGTGTGGGAGACGGTTACGGCCCCATGATCGTGGCCCCGCGCGCGTACTCAGTCAGCGATATCAAGCACAAGCGGATTGCCGTTCCCGGAACCCTGACCACGGCTTATCTGGTTCTGAAGCTCTTCGCTCCCGGAATCGAAACCGACGTTGTCCCCTTCGACCAGATCATCCCGCAAGTGCTGGATGGCAGGCAGGAGGCCGGCCTCATCATTCACGAAGGCCAGTTGACCTACGACAAATCCGGGCTGCATCGCATCGTCGATCTGGGCAAGTGGTGGCAGAAAGTCACCGGCCTTCCGCTGCCCCTGGGAGGCAATGCCATCCGCCGCAGCCTGGGACCGGAACTCATGTCCAGCGTAGCCACCGCGCTCCGCGAGAGCATTCAGTACGCGCTCGATCACCGCGAGGAGGCGTTGGCTTACGCCATGCAGTTCGCTCGCGACCTCGACTCCCAACTCGCCGACAAGTTCGTCGGCATGTACGTGAACGAGCGCACCCTCGACTACGGCCCCGATGGCCGGGAAGCCGTGCGCCGCCTGCTCGACATGGGCCACAAGGCAGGAATCATTCCGCAGGAATCCAGAGTCGATTTCGCAGCGTAGGCGAGAATATTTCGTCAAGGGAAGGGCACGGCTTCAGTCGTGCCATCCAAGTCACCTAAGAGTGGGCTTCAGCCCCTGAGGGTGGCATGCAAGAACCAGGCGGCTCGATTCTCCTTACCCCACCGGAGGTGCGTGTTCCAGCAACTTCACCAAACTATAAAGAGTCTGGTTGACTGGCGTGGGCACGCCCATCTCAGCACCCCTGCGAACCAGAAAACCGTTCAGGGAATCAATCTCAGTGGGCTTTCCGCGAGCAATGTCCTGCGCGGTGGAAGACAGGGCTTCCGGCATTGCCTTACTGCCCAGCTTCAGAGCCGCCGCGATCATCGTATCCGACGACAGTTGGACTCCAGACGCCGTGCCCACCGCTGCACCTTCGGTGATCACATGCTTCATCACTTCAATCGAGTCAGCATCCCGGGCGATACGCCCGTACTGCGTGCGCGATAGCGCTGATATCGCGTTGTAGGCACAATTCATAAGCAGTTTCTCCCACAGCTCTACCGTGATGTTCTTTGAAACACGGCAAGGGACGCCAGCCCGCGTAAAGGTCGCCGCGACCTCGGTGATTTCAGCTTCGCTTGTATTGTGGTCGGACGACGGAGTTCCAATCACGAGATCGCCGCGGCCCAAGTGCTTGACGCGCCCCAATCCGATCATCTCCGCGGCAATATAGACCACCGCAGAAATCGCCTGGATGCCCGCTGCGAAATCGATTCGCTCGGCATTGTCCACCCCGTTCTGAAGAGAAACTACGAGCGTATCCGGCGCAAGGTAAGGTGCCAGCAATTTCGCTGCGTTCTCCGTATCGACTGTCTTCACCGAAAAAAGAACCAGCTGAGCATCGCGAACGACTGCGAGCTCGTCGGTCGCTGAAACGGAGATCCTCTCCTTGAAATGAATGCTGTCGATAAAAAGGCCGTCCCGGTTGATAGCTTCCACATGCGGCGCGCGGCCAATGAGGGTGACCGGGGCGCCAGCGCGTGCCAGCATCCCGCCGAAATAACATCCCACAGCTCCCGCGCCGACTACTGCAATCCGGGGCCACGGTTTTCCCTGCATCTTGCCTCCCGACGAGTACCCAAGCTACTAGGCTTCTGGCTTGGCGCTGTCACTGAATTCTCGAGCCGGCGAATGGATTGGCAGCAGAAGTGATCGCTCCAAGCAAGGAGCTAGGAGCCAGAGGCTAGAAGCTCTTCCCAAACGAGAACACCGGATCAATATCCACCGGCACCGCTGCCGCGGAACTCAACGAAGCCCGCAACTCCGCGGGCATCGTCCCGTATTTCTTGAACCAGCTCTCAGCCCGCGCTCGGTCCCCTGTTGCTTCGATCTCCAACAACTCTTTTGCCAGATCGTTTATCACTCCCGGCATGCGCTCATAGTCGATCGCATACCGGCCCGAAGATTCACGCCTGATTGCCCCGCGCTCGGAGAGATAGTTGAATTCCATCATTTCCGCCTGCCCGTGAGCCTCGGCCACCCCAAAGCGCACCGTCCGAAAGATCCCCGCAACATACGACGCGTAATATTCTTCCAGCTTGTTCTTGGGCAGGACGTCGTGTTCAATCAGCCACTTCAAACCATACAACCCGGCTATGTCCGCTTTGGCTTCCTCCAGACCGCTGAAAATCGGCCCGATTGCTTCGCGAATATCTACCTTGCCCGACGCGGTGCGGGAAAACGCGGGTCCAAGCCCGTGCGCAATCTCGTGCATGATCGTCACCTGCAGATAGCCTTCGCTCGATGCCTTGGCGGCTTGCGCCGGCAACATTAGATGCTGCGCTACCGGCAGAATCACATAGTCCACACGCGCATCCATGAAATTCTTGAAGAAGAGTTTCTTGCTCCCTTTCTCTTCGTGCACCCGCGGATCGTTAGGGAGATTGTCAGCAACCGCTTGATAGCCGTGGTTCAGATCGCCCGCCCGGAATGGCGTGTCCATAACTTCCATCGGCGTCTCCAGACCGCGCTTGGAAGGCCGATCCTCCGCCGCGAGCGGGAGCGCATCCTGAATATCGGCGACGTACTTCTGGAACATGTCGAGCTTGCGGCTCTCTTCCACATTGC
>Ga0207012_1081_pt1 | contig 22276 bp, 19 predicted proteins | sample Alteio_BWMinCont_80_FD_153471 | JGI IMG/M metagenome (GOLD analysis project Ga0207012, IMG submission 153471) | Enriched cells from forest soil in Barre Woods Harvard Forest LTER site, Petersham, Massachusetts, United States -... | ecosystem: Environmental > Terrestrial > Soil > Temperate forest >...
CAGCCTGGCCCTGTTGTCACCTGATCGTAAGCGGTGTTATCAATATAAACATTACCTGTAATTTCTTGAATCTTTAGAGATTTTAGCGTTTCTATGAGGTCAGCTAGATCATAATAGGTGAGTGATGGGTCACCGCTGTTAACGAGGTATAGGTTGCCGTGCAATGTTCCGTTAGTAATCGATGTCGCATCAGTGACAAAACGCGTTGGAAAGGTAAAATCAGGGCCGAGAAATAATAGAGCTGCCTCGGCAGTCAGGACTTTTAATGTACTAGCAGGAACAAATAAGACATGTTCATTTCTGGAGTAGACGGTATCACCGTACTTCATTGATTTTATAGCAATACCAATATTAGCATTCGGACTCGTGCTTAGAATGGCATGATTAATTTCGGTTACCAAGGCAGCTGTGCCATTGACAGCATGCGATCTTGTTTTGCCCAGAGCTATCGTGGCACAACTGAGATAAGATATAATCCATATGGTGACAATCAGTGCCAATATTCTCATGGCCTCTCCCTGTAATTATTATTTTGCGTAACTTTTTATTAGGCTTTAATTTGTTTAGCAACTTACTAAAGTTAAGCTGATCTGTAAACACTTGTGATACAATGCAACCATATAAGTGAGAGGAGAAATATAATGCGTCAAGCCCCAAAACTCACGAATTATGTGAGCGAGGTTGATCAATTCCTCCAACAATTCGATCAACAACAACCTAATTTATCTAAATCGCAGCAAAAAGAGCTGGCAAAATATAGCCGCATCCATTATCTGCGCGATACAGCGGATAGACCCGAAGAAACTACCAAACTGTGGGAAGGTTTCTAAAAATAATATGCAAAAATTATTCGCGAAAATTACGCCTTTTATTGTCTTGGGTATTGCTATTGTTGCCTTTATTTTTGGATTGGTTTTACTTTCGTATCTTTTGTTTTTTGGAGCGATGGTTGGGTTAGCGTTATTTGCTTTTACCTGGATCAAAGAAAAGTTTTTTCCTCCCAAGGCTCTTACCCGGCCCAAAAAGCACGGGCGAACGCTTGACCATGATGATTTTATATAAACCCATTGTTTTTATCAGCATGATTCGGTACTGTGCCTAGCCTTCACTTCAGCGATGTTATTTATGCAAAGCAGACTAAAAAACCGCCCGTCCGCTATTTCTCCGTTATTATGGGTTATGTTATTTGACCATACCAGTCTGAATATCACCTTCCCCGTATTGACCTTATTATTTTTTGATGTACAAAGCAGTTTGTTTGCGCCCGATACTTCCCATGCGGTGCGTAGTATGTGGTATGGATTATGCGTTGCTGTCCCGCATATTGTTAACATTGTGATGACGCCAATTTTAAGCGCGCTTTCGGATGAGTTTGGTCGCAAAAAGATTCTTTTAGTGGGGACGCTAGGCGCATTTTTATTTGCGATGACAGCGGCTTTAGGCATTTTATGGGGTATGTTAAGTTTGCTATTTTTGGGGCGCATTATTCAAGGTGCTTTCTCACGTACCAACCCGATCGCGCAAGCAGTGATAGGTGATATTAGCCCTAGAGAGCATAAAGTACGTTATATGGGTTATTTGCAAGCGTCTATTTCTATTGGTGCGTGCATAGGCCCAGTGATAGGGGGTTATTTTGCGAATCAACTTTTCTTTGCGCAGCTGAATTTTTCTTTGCCCTATTTTATTGCCGCTGTTTTCGCAGGGATTAGCTGTCTATTTGCTTTGTTTATGTTTAAAGAAACATTGGCGATAAAACATAAACGCACGCGATGGAGTGAGTTTAATTTTCGCACGCTGAAAAAAGTGATGACAAACCAGCAAGTATTACGTATTTCAGCGATTCTTTTGCTCAGTCAAATTAGCTGGAGTCTGTACTACCAATTTATTCCCCCAGTTTTAAAAACTACCTTGGGTTTTAATCCGCATGCACTGGGGTTATTTGTCGGGATGATTGCGTTTTGGTTGGCTTTGGCAACCGCTTTCGGCATTAAATTTTTAGAGCGCTGGCTCTTGCTAGGACAGATGTTGTTTTTCTCTCTCTATCTTGTTTTAGGTGGTTTGTTGTTAAGTGTGTTGTTTTGTTTGTTGCAGGCAACACAAAACGCGTCTTTTCTCATTTGGATTGCTGCTGTGCCGACAGCTGTTGGGGATGTCATTGCGTTTAGTTGTTTAATAACACTCTATTCGAATGTTGTGCAGAAAGGCGAGCAAGGTAAGGTCATGGGGATTTGTTTTATTGTAGTTGCTTTGATGTGGTCACTCACGGGGTTATTGGGCGGGGCGATGATGAGTGTTTTTGAGTTGTTGCCTTTGATCGTTGCGCCGTTGGGAATTTTGTTGGCGATTATTTTGTTGCATTCGGGGTTTGGGAAGCAGATGTTGGTGTTTGATCCGCCGTGTGATGATAATTAATTGGGGATATTTTCCACTAGCATATCATCAAGTACTAGCATAAAATACATCTATGCACTCCGGAAATAGCTGCTAAATCCGGAGTATATGGGGAGAAAACATGTTATCTAGATTGCTAAAATTACCTAAAAAACAGCACTTGCTTATCTTTGGCGCACGCGGAACAGGAAAAAGCACTTTACTCAAAAACATGTTTCAACCCAAGGAAGTATTATGGCTTAATCTGCTCAACTTAAGAATAGAAGCTGAGCTTGCGCGCGATCCTGAAATGTTGGCGGCGATGGTTGAAGGCACGACGGCTACACAAAAATATATCATTATCGATGAAATTCAAAAATTACCCAAATTGCTTGATGTAGTGCATCGTTTGATTGAGGAAGTCCCTCGCAAATATTTTATTTTGACAGGGTCAAGTGCTCGCAAGCTAAAACAAGGCAGCGCTAATTTATTAGCTGGCCGCGCGCTCATGTACGAGCTGTTTCCTTTTAGCTTTATGGAAATTGGCGAAAAATTTGATTTAGATGATGCTCTAGCAACTGGCCTCTTACCTAAAGTATATTTGCAAAAATCAGCAACATTACGCCATAAAATTCTACAAACCTATACTTTAACTTATTTAAAAGAAGAAATCTGGGCAGAGCAACTCGTTAAAAATTTGGATCCTTTTCGTAAATTCTTAGAAGTTGCTGCACAAATGAATGGAAAAATTATTAATTATGCTGCCATTGCGAAAGACGTAGGTGTTACAGAAAAAACGGTTGCCCAATATTTCAGTATTTTAGAAGATACGCTATTAGGTTTTCTACTCGAACCGTACCATACTTCTCTGCGCAAACAACTTTCACAAAAGCCAAAATTTTATTATTTCGATGTGGGCGTCACTCGTGCCTTGGCGCGTGTATTACGTTTGCCATTACAGCCAAGCACGTCAGCATACGGGGAAGCATTTGAGCATTTTATTATTGTCGAATGCATAAAATTGGCAAATTATCGGCAAAATGAGTACAAGTTTAGTTACCTTAGAACAAAAGACGATATAGAAATTGATTTAATTGTAGAGCGTCCTGGCAGGCCATTACTTCTAATAGAAATAAAATCTTCTTTTGGGGTCAATGCGGATCAGTTAACACGTTTTAGCAAAATCAGCAAAGAATTTAAAAATGCTGAAGTTGTTTGTTTTTCACAGGATACGCTGACAAAAAAAATAGGGCATATAAAAGTCTATCCTTGGAGAGAAGGGATAAAAAAATATTTTAATTAAAGCGCCTAACAGCAGTTCCTGCTCACGCAGGGTTTAGCCTAACGCTTGCGCGAGATCACCTCTTAAATCATCCACAGCTTCTATCCCTACCGATAACCGAATAAGACTGTCTCTAATCCCTAAATGTTCGCGTTGCGCTGCTGGGATGCTAGCGTGAGTCATAATAGCCGGATGTTCAATTAAACTTTCCACGCCGCCCAAACTTTCTGCTAATGCAAAAATCCGGCAGCGTTCTAGGACCTTTATTGTTTCTTGGATATCACATGTCAATTCGATAGAAATCATTCCGCCAAATTGCGCCATTTGTTTTTTTGCTAGCGAATGTTGAGGATGACTCGCGAGACCTGGGTAATACACACGCGCTACTTTGGGATGTTTTTCTAGCCATGCAGCAAGAGTCAGCGCATTAGAACAATGGCGTTCCATGCGCACGGCTAATGTTTTGATTCCGCGCAACACCAAAAAGCTGTCGAAAGGCCCAGCGATGGCGCCGACAGAGTTTTGTAAAAAACCGAGTTGTTGTGCCAGTTCAGCATTGTCTCCCACGATAGCAACGCCACCGATCACATCAGAATGACCATTCAAATATTTTGTCGCAGAGTGTACGACGATATCGAATCCGTACTCTAGTGGACGCTGAAGGATTGGTGTAGCAAAGGTATTATCTACAACAGAAATTAACCGATGTTGTTTAGCGATAGCGGCAACTTGTTTTAAATCGACTAACTTCAACATGGGATTGGTCGGTGTTTCTACCCAAAGTAATCGAGTTTCTGGACGAATGGCGGCAATAATTTTCTCTGGATCAGAAAGATCGACAAAAGAAACGTGAATGCCAGCGGAACGTTTGCGGACCTTTTCAAGTAATCGATAGGTTCCACCATATAAATCATCCATTGCGATGACATGATCGCCTGGTTGTAATAATTCAAGCACAGTTGCAATAGCTGCCATGCCCGAGGCAAAAGCGAACCCACGCTGGCCCGATTCTAAGTCTGCAACACATTGCTCATAGGCTTGTCGCGTAGGATTTTGTGAGCGCGAGTATTCAAAACCTTGATGTTTGCCTGGGCTAGCTTGCACATAGGTGGATGTCGCATAAATTGGCGTCATAATTGCGCCAGTAGCAGGATCAGGTGTTTGCCCTGCATGAATGACTCGGGTAGAAATATCTTGTTTGGTTTTTTCCATGAGATTTTATTTCGCTCTGTTAAGTCATCAATCCATTTTCACGCATCCAGTTGTCATCAACAAACTTCGACAAATAATTGCGGATGCCATCAGGTAAAATCACTAAACATTGTTGTCCCTTTTCAAGTCGATTAGCGACTTGTAATGCGGCCCAAACGGCAGCGCCAGATGAACCACCAACCAGTAAACCCTCTTCTTTGATGAGTCGTCTAGCCATCAGAAAAGAATTTTTATCATCGACTTTAACATATTCATCTACCAGATTGTTATCCAGTACTTTGGGGAAGAAATCGTAGCCTATGCCTTCCACTAAATAAGGATGGATCTCAGTGCCGCCACCTACAATAGAGCCATAAGGATCGACGCCGATAATTTGAATATTAGGATTAATGCTTTTCAACTTTTTTGCGATACCCGTAATAGTTCCGCCAGTACCAACGCTGATGACGATCATTGCCAGGTTGTGACTCATATCATCAAGAATTTCTTGGGCCGTTGTTGCGTAGTGTGCATCTGGATTGGCGGGATTGGTGTATTGATCTAAGATATGAGAATGCGGAATGTCTTGATTCAGTTTTCTTGCTAATGCGAGATGGCTGTCAGGATCGTTCCAGGCGGCTTCGGTCCGTGTTCGATAAATTTTTGCGCCCAGCGCTTCGAGTACAACTTGTTTTTCACGGCTCATTTTTTCAGGCATGGTGATAATTATTTTATAGCCTTTTACGGCACCAGCTAAGGCAAATCCGATGCCAGTGTTTCCGGATGTGGCTTCAATTAAGGTGTCACCGGGTTTGATTCTGCCGGCTTTTTCAGCTTCGTCTATCATCCAATAGGCAATGCGATCTTTAACAGACCCACCAGGATTGAGAAATTCACATTTACCGTATAGTGTGCACGGCAATTCTTTACCGATGTGGTTAAAACGGACAATAGGAGTGTGGCCAATCGCTTCGAGAATGTTATTGATGATCATAACCGTTCTCCCAAAAATGTTTTCAGTCTGTCCTCTACAAAATATCAAATATCATGCGTTGAACGCATGGACTCAACTGCCGCCACCAGCAATAGGGAAGTAGGACGTTTTATACTGAGAAACATAGCACTGAGAGGTTCTTGGATCAGGCGTTAAGTTGCCTGTAAGCCTCACAGACACAGATTCCCCTGAGATGATGCCCCCTTCAAGATGGCAAAAGTTATTAATGGTGTAGGAGCCAAATTTAAGGCTAGAGGCAGTGATACGATAAGAGCGTGAATAGGTGAGTGCTAGCCAAAAATTTTCGTCACTGTTTTTGAAATCGAATACATAAGGCAACACTAATCCTGTATCGACATTGCGCACGATTAACAACCATGTTGGTTTATCAACGACAGACTGTAAGCGGGTATTAATTTGTACCACTTGACCAAAAGGGTTGGGTTCGGCATGTGCAGGGAATACGCTGAGTAAGCAGGTGTTTAGCAATCCAACTAGGCATAATTTTTTTATTGCCATGTGAGATGCAACCTCGGTATGTTTATTGTTATTTTATCACAATTATTGTACGGGATAGGGGTTGTTGAAGGAATGATTATTTCAATGGAAATTGAGTATTAAAAAATCACCCGCGCATGGTTACAGTCGTCTTTATACTTCGTCGCCATTATATGCGCTTGTTGCGTCTATAGGCTGTTTGCTCGTGACACGCCCTAGTCCATTTTCTTACATGAGGAAAATATCACAGTTTTTCCGCAAAGAAGACCCGAACAAGCTGCAATACCGCAATGAATAGCAAGACGACAAAGCAAATCAAAGACCATTCGGCCAAACTTAAGCTTAAAAATCGCCAGTCAACTCGCGAGCATTCCGCGCTGCCTGCAAACACCTTTTGCAATACTTGATTTAACGGCAACGCTTGCAGCATATATTGCAGACTGGCACCACAATCTGTGCCTTGAGATGGCATATGCTGTAGCCATACTTGTCTTCCAGCCAGTAAAACGCCCATGGTTGCAAATGCTGAAGCGAGTACATCGAAGAAAATACGTCCGACTTTTTTTAATTGTAGTGTCGCGCCAAAGAAAAACACAATGCCCAATAGGGCCAAAACAATGCGTTGTAAGATGCATAATGGACATGGCGTAATTCCATAATGCGTTTGTAAGTAAGCCGTCGCACCCATCGAGATACAGACAATGATAAATCCAATCAGATAGGTTAAACGCGGAGAAAATAGTTTTATCATAAGGGACCTGAGTATTAACCAGTAACGTAAACTTCTTCCTTTTTAGGGGGGGAGTCGGTGTATTATGTCTCATTATTGCGTAATTGTGCTAACCAATTTTGCAAAATCAATTGTGCGGCGATGCTATCGATGGAAGTGTTCTTCAGGGCTTTATACCCGCCTTCGCTAAATAGCCTTGCTTTTGCTTCTACGGAAGTTAAACGTTCATCTATGCCGTATACAGGTAAGTCAAAACGCTGATGTAACAAATCGGCAAAGTGTTTTGCAGCATATGTTAACGGCTGTTCAGTCCCATCCATGTTTAAGGGGATGCCCACGACGAGCGCATCCGGTTGCCAAGTATGGATTAGTTTGGTTAGCGCATCCCATTCCGGAGTCCCTTGACTCGCTTTGACAACACATAAAGGACGAGCTGTTTTTGTCACCGTTTGCCCTACAGCCACGCCTATGCGTTTCATGCCAAAATCAAAACCTAGCAAAATCTCAGGAAAGTGTTTTTTCATGGCGGAGGATTATACCCAACATTGGGATGTTTATGGAGAGAGTTTTTTTCGGAGCTCTAAATCGCGCAATTGCACTAGCAATGTTGCCGCAACCCATGGGATAAACAGAGCAAGGAGTAGAAGATGGATCAAAACCGCTAACAGCGTTGGTGGTGTGCCAGGGAGGAAGAAATCAACGGGTATCTTGATCACAGTATGGCGGTTAATAACGTATAAAATAGCCAGATAGCAAACCAAAGGTATGGCTTGCACCAACAAGGTCCTCCACCATTTTTTCCATACAAGATTTGCGCTTTGTTTTAAGGAAGAAATAACACCCATATTTTCTGTCAGTATTAACGGTAAATAGAAAAGAAATAAAACGGTAATAAAAATATTAAATAGGAATGGCAAGGAGAAGAACAAAAGCATAATGAAATTGAGAAAACGATTAGTGCTAAATATGAAATCTCCATGATGCTGTAGCAAATAAGTGTAAAAGCTCACCGTTGCGAGCGATGCTAATATGAAAATGAATGCTTGAACGATGACAGCGATCAATATTGACGGTATTTTTTTTAAGGCAATTTTCAAATCATCTTCTACGGTTTCGTGAGCATGTCGGATTAAACACCGTATGCGCCATAGAATAGCAGTGAAGAGCAATAGGCTGACGACATAAGCTAGCAATAGCCCAAATCTCTGCGAACTTAATAATGACGATGTATAAAAAACATCTATGTTTGTGATGAACCCCAGCAATTCTGGAATGAAGTTAGTAATAGATAGCGCAAGGGCTAGGAGGATCACCTTGGAAAACGCGAACCCATAAAGCCGCAGACTTCGAATAATTAACTGACGCGTCGTTTCGGGTTGGGTTGATATTTTATATCGCATACGATCAATGTCCGTTACTGGAGAGATTTTATAAGTCCATTTTTTTTATGCTATCAAACTTGGGATAAGTAAGGAACAGATATATCACGACGCTCAATGTGCTGATGCCGCATCCCAGTTCTCTCCTGCCCCGATGGAAACAAGCAAAGGCACTTTCAGTTCAGCCGCATTCATCATATGCTGACGTATCATTTCCATTGTAGATTTGACTTCTGCTTCAGCGACTTCAAATACCAATTCATCGTGTACTTGCATAATCATCTTGGCGTCGATCTTACTGTTTTGTAGCCAGTGTTCGATCTTAATCATCGCGCGTTTGATAATATCGGCAGCTGTACCTTGTAGCGGGGCATTAATGGCAGTCCGCTCCGCTGCTTTTTGGCGCATGATTTGGCTGGAGTTGATATCGGGTAAATACAATCTGCGGCCTGATAAGGTTTCGACAAAGCCTTGGTCGTGTGCTTGCGCTCGGGTATTTTCCATATACGCTTTAACCATAGGATAGCGCGCGAAATAACGGTCTATATATTCTTGCGCTGTTTGGCGATCAGTCCCCAGTTGGCGTGCTAATCCAAAAGCAGACATCCCATAAATCAAGCCAAAATTAATGGCTTTTGCACTACGTCGTTGGTCGGGTGTGACTTGGTCTAGGGGTATGCCCAATACTTCAGCGGCAGTTGCTTGGTGAATATCGAGATTGCGTTCAAACGCATTTAATAAGGCAGGATCTTGGGAAATATGCGACATGATGCGCAACTCTATTTGCGAATAGTCGGCACTAACCAGTGTATATCCGGGCGGAGCAATAAAAGCCTGTCGAATGCGACGTCCTTCGGCCATGCGCACAGGAATATTTTGCAAGTTGGGATCAGAAGAAGATAGACGTCCCGTTGCTGCACCCGTTTGATTATAAGAGGTGTGAATACGACCTGTTTGGGGATTAATCTGTTCGGGCAGACGTTTGGTATAGGTGGTAATCAGTTTGCTTAATGAGCGGTATTCAATGATCACTTGCGGCAAAGGATAATCTAATGCCAGCTCTTGTAATACCGCATCGGCTGTAGATGCCTGTCCCGTAGGTGTTTTTTGTAAAACGGGGAGTTCTAATTTGGTAAATAAAATTTCTTGTAGTTGTTTGGGCGAATTTAAATTAAAAGAGATGCCCGCGTGTGAATAAGCTTGTTCTTCTAGCTCAAACAGACGCTTTTCTAGTTCGTTACTCTGTTTTTTTAATTTTTCTGCATCAATCAGTACGCCATTTCTTTCTATGTGTGCTAACACCGGGACGAGAGGCATCTCAATATCTTCGAACACGTGTTTTAGACCGGGTTCTTTCGACAATTTAGGCCACAGGGCGTGATGTAATTGTAATGTGACGTCAGCATCTTCGGCTGCATAGGGCGCCGCTTGTTCAATGGATACTTGATTAAAAGAGATTTGCTTTGCACCTTTACCCGCGACGTCTTCAAAACGAATGGTGCGCCAACCGAGATATTTTAAAGCTAGAGAATCCATGTCATGGTTATTGCTAGAACTGTCTAAGATGTAGGATTCCAGCATGGTGTCGTATGCGATGCCTTGCAATCGTATGCCATGATTAGCTAAGACTTCCATGTCGTATTTGATGTTCTGTCCAATTTTTTTGAGCTCGGCATTTTCTAGTAGCGGTTTTAATTTTTCTAGTACATGTTCGCGATTCAGTTGTTGTGGCGCATTTGGGTAGTCATGTGTAAGAGGAATATAAGCGGCACTGTTAGGTAAAATCGCAAATGAAACACCAACAATTTGTGCTTCCATGTAGTTAAGGCTGGTTGTCTCTGTGTCAAACGCAAATAGGTCAGCAAGCGATAATTTTTGTATCCAGTTATCAAGTTGTTGTTCTGTCAAAATCGTTTCGTAGCCAGCATGTTTTTTTTGATTATTTTGCTCGGCTTTTTCTTCTAACAAATCAGACAGCCATGTTTTAAACTCAAGATCTTGATACAACTTGAGGAGTAATTCTTTGTTCGGTGTCTGACGTTGTAAATCAGATACTTTTGTATCCAGGCTCACATCCAGCTTGATTGTCGCTAATGTTCTGGCGAGTGGTAATTGCGTTAAACAGGAACGTAGATTTTCTCCGACCTTACCTTTGATCTCGTCAGCGTGCGTGATGATGTTATCGAGAGATCCATATTGTTGCAGCCATTTAACGGCTGTTTTAGGGCCAACTTGTGGCACGCCTGGAATATTATCAACGGTGTCCCCAACCAATGCTAAATAGTCGATAATCAGTTCAGGTGGAATGCCAAATTTTTCTTTGACGGTTATTGGATTCAAAATGCTATTAGTCATGGTGTTAACTAATGTGATGTGTTTATCGACCAACTGTGCGAAGTCTTTGTCACCGGTAGAAATCAATGTATTGAGGTCGTGACGAGCCGCTTCCTTGGCAAGGGTGCCAATCACATCATCTGCTTCAACGCCATCTACCATTAGCAGAGGGATGCCCATGGCGCGAATAATGGCATGTATGGGCTCTATTTGCATGACTAGATCTTGAGGCATTTCCGGCCTGTTGGCTTTGTATTGATCATACAGGTCGTCGCGAAAGGTTTTGCCCTTGGCATCAAATACGACAGCTATCTGTTTTGGATCATATTCCGCCAATAATTTGCGCAACATATTGGCAACCCCGTAGACGGCGCCTGTTGGGAATCCTTTCGAGTTGCTGAATGAGGGCATAGCATGAAAGGCACGATATAGGTAAGAGGATCCATCCACTAGAATCAAAGGGTTAGCTGAGTTTTTGGTCATAACTGTACCGTTCCGCTGGCTGTTCAAAGTGTCTGGAGAATAATACGAATAGGCGGATCGAACAAGGGCTCTTACCTCCTTTCAGCAGTTCCGCTAACTCGGGCTTAGATATTGTTGTAGCGCGAATGAATGCCAGGATGGCATTCGTAGGCACATGGATGTGCCGTTTGGAGCTGCTACGACAATATCTAAGCCCGAGTTAGCGGAACTGCTGCTTTTCCTTATTGGATAACCCAAGGCTTGTCATATAAACTATGCTACTATGTTTATGCAAAAATGCATTGATGGATGAATAAGCTTTGGGAGATGGTAGTGAGCGCAACGCTATGGGAGAAATGTTTAGATTGTTTGCAAGATGAGTTTCCTTCGCAGCAGTTTAATACCTGGATTAGGCCGTTACAGGCAGAGCATTCCGACGACAAGTTAGTCTTGTTGGCGCCCAATCGCTTTGTATTGGACTGGATAATCGAGCGCTTTTTAGACAGGATAAAAGAATTAGTCAATCAATTTAGCGAGCCAGGTCCGCCGCCAGCTGTTGTGCTAGAAATTGGTAGCACTCGAACAGATACTCCAAAAGTAGAGTTTGCACAGCGACCACAGCAAGTCCATTCGGTTGTGACACGTAACAAGCCTGCGCCAGCGAATGAGTTACCCAATCATCGTAGCAATGTAAATCCGAATCATACGTTCGATAATTTTGTCGAAGGAAAATCTAACCAATTAGCCAAAGCAGCATCGATACAAGTTGCCGAGAATCCTGCTGTTGCGTACAACCCGCTCTTTTTGTATGGCGGTGTGGGGCTAGGAAAAACCCACCTACTCCATGCAATTGGCAACCAGATTATGCGCAATAATCCACATGCAAAAGTGCTATATTTGCATTCCGAGCGTTTTGTTGCTGACATGGTGAGGGCGTTACAAACTAACGCCATGAATGAATTTAAGCGTTATTATCGTACCGTTGATGCATTGCTTATCGACGATATTCAATTTTTTGCGGGCAAAGATAGGTCGCAAGAAGAGTTTTTCCATACGTTTAATGCGTTGCTAGAAAGCCAGCAGCAAGTGATATTAACGTGTGATCGTTATCCCAAAGAAATTAACGGTGTAGAAGAGCGCCTAAAATCTCGTTTTGGCTGGGGGTTAACCGTTGCTGTTGAGCCGCCAGAATTAGAAACGCGAGTTGCAATCTTGATGAGTAAGGCAGAGCAATCTCAGATTAATTTACCCTACGAAGTGGCTTTTTTTGTCGCTAAACGTATTCGCTCTAACGTGCGCGAACTCGAGGGTGCCTTGAAGCGTATCATGGCAAACGCGCATTTTACCGGCAAACCGATCACATTAGATTTTGTAAAAGATGCATTGAGAGATTTGCTGGCGTTACAAGATAAATTAATTACAATTGAAAATATCCAAAAGACTGTAGCCGAATATTACAAAGTTAAGATCGCCGATTTATTATCTAAGCGCCGCAGTCGCTCTGTGGCGCGTCCCAGACAGATGGCGATGGCTTTAGCGAAGGAGCTGACAAATCACAGCTTGCCAGAGATTGGCGATGCTTTTGGTGGTCGTGACCACACCACTGTTCTACATGCTTGTCGTAAGATTGCTGAACTGAAGCAAGCGACACAAGATGTAGAAGAAGATTATACGAACTTATTGCGAATTTTAACGACTTAATTTTATGTAGAGACGTGCGCCATGAAAGTGACCGTGCAACGCGCAACACTTGTTAAACCCTTGCAGATGATCAGCGGGGTTGTTGAAAAACGTCAAACGTTACCGATTCTATCGAATGTATTGGTAACCGTAAAAGAGCAGAGTTTGTCTTTGACGGCGACGGACCTCGAAATTGAGCTAATTGGTTCGGTTCCGTTGGATCAAGTGTCAGAGACGGGGTCGACTACCGTGTCGGCAAGAAAATTATTAGATATCTGTCGAGCGCTCCCCGATGATGCGGCGTTACAAATTTCCTTAGATGGCGATCATCTCGTATTGCGTTCTGGGGCGAGCCGTTTTGTGTTATCTACGCTGCCCCCCCATGATTTTCCCAGCGTAGAAAATGGGCCTTTTGCAACGCAGTTCGCGATTAGCCAAACCAAGCTCAGAAAATTAATTGGCAAAACCCATTTTGCGATGGGTCAGCAAGATGTTCGCCACTATTTAAATGGGACATTATTTGATATAAATCAAGGCGTTGTCAAATGCGTGGCAACTGATGGCCATCGGCTCGCGTTTAGCTCTATCGACGAGGTCAATGTTGGGGATACGCAGATCAAGGTGATTCTTCCACGGAAAAGCGTGTTGGAATTGATTCGCCTACTTGATCCAAATAGTGAAAAAGAGATTACGGTATGCATAGGCGAAAATCATTTTCGCGTGATAACACCAGACTTTACCTTTACGTCAAAGCTAATCAATGCGCAATATCCTGACTATGACAAATTAATCCCGCGCAGTGTTGAAAATACCGCTATTGTGAGTCGAGAAGCACTAAAACAGGCGTTGGTACGAGCGTCAATTCTGTCGAATGAAAAGTTTCGTGGCATACGCTTACATCTGGATAGCGATCAATTGCGTCTTGTGGCAAATAATCCAGAGCAAGAAGAAGCCGAGGAAATGATTACGCTGGAGTACCAAGGAAATGGGCTAGAAATCGGCTTTAATGCAGCGTATTTGCTAGATGTTGTTTCTGCGATTACGTCAGAGCATATTCGCTGGTCTTTTAATAATCCTAACAGCGGAGTATTGATTGAGCCTTCTGACAAGAATAATTGTCTGTATGTTGTGATGCCTATGCGATTATGATTTTTGCATGCCACTAACCCGTCTAGACATCGCCAATTTCAGAAATCTTACCTCAATTAAACTTGAGCCAGCGTTTGCTGGATTTAACCTGTTGTATGGCTATAACGGTAGTGGCAAGACAAGTCTTCTTGAGGCAATTTATTATCTTAGTTTGGGTCGCTCATTTCGTAGTTCTCTCATTAGCCGCATTATTCACCATACAGCCGATAAATTCCTCATATTTGCGCAAACTATAATCAATGGCGACCAAGCTGTTTCTATTGGGATAGAGCGTCAACTCCATGGCGATGTTAAAATACGCATAGCTGGCAAGGATGTGTATTCTACTGCCGAATTGGCAGATTTAACGCCAGTCCAATTGATTAATTCGCATTGTTATAATTTGCTCGATGCGGGCCCTGTTTTTCGCAGAAAATACCTTGATTGGGGAGTGTTTTACCTAAACAATAATTTTTTACAGGTATGGCGAGACTTGGTGCAGATACTGAAGCAGCGCAATGCGGCTCTGCGTAGCCAAAGACCAAAGAAAGAGTTGGATGTTTGGACCCAAGAGCTTATTACGAAGGCGACCTTATTAGATCAGTATCGCCGTGAATATGTGTTGCAACTATTTCCCCTCCTGATAAAAACAGTGGCTGAGCTTCTCCCTCTTTCTGATTTGAGTATCAGTTACCAGCCTGGCTGGAATGAATCCACGTCATATCAAGATGTATTAGCAGCCTCCTTAGATAAAGACATGCAGCTAGGATATACCCAATTTGGGCCGCATCGAGCTGATCTGAAAATAACAATAAACAAGATTATTGCTAAAGATATTTTATCAAGAGGTCAGCAAAAACTATTCGTTTGTGCTATGATGCTGGCACAGGGGGCGCTATTGTATAGTTGTGCTAACAAAAAGCCAATCTACTTAATTGATGATTTGCCAGCAGAGCTTGATATCGTGAGTAGAACCAATCTAATCGCCCTACTTTCTAAACAAGAAACACAAGTATTTGTTACCGCAGTTGAGCGTGAATCTCTTGGCGAATGTTTATCGATGTTGCCTTTAAAAATGTTTCACGTGGAACATGGTAATGTAACGGAAGTGACGTGAGTCTCTAATTTGTGGAGTGATGAAGCGTGAAAACATCGGCTACCTATGATTCAGCAAACATTAAGGTCCTTAAAGGTCTGGATGCTGTGCGTAAACGTCCAGGCATGTATATTGGCGATACCGATGATGGCACGGGTTTGCATCACATGGTTTTTGAGTTGGTTGACAACTCTATCGACGAGGCGCTAGCCGGTTATTGCGATACGGTCCATGTTACTATCCATGCCGATGAAACAGTGTCTGTCAAAGACAATGGCAGAGGCATTCCTGTCGATATCCATCCTGAAGAAGGCCGCGCAGCGGCTGAAGTCATCATGACCGTGCTGCATTCTGGCGGTAAATTTGATAGTGATTCATACAAAATTTCTGGCGGTTTGCATGGCGTGGGTGTTTCTGTTGTTAACGCATTGTCAGAAGATCTATATTTAACAATACGCCTCAACGGCAAAGTTCATGAACAACATTATCGCCACGGGGAGCCTTTAGCGCCATTGGCCATTGTCGGTGACACGACAGAACGGGGTACTGAGGTTCGATTTAAGCCGAGTGCGGAGACTTTTACTAATATTCTTTTTCATTATGATATTTTAGCTAAGCGCTTAAGAGAATTATCTTTTTTAAATCCCGGTATTTGTATTTATTTGAACGATGAGCGTAGTGGAAAAAGCGATACTTTTCAGTATCATGGGGGAATAAAAGTCTTCGTAGATGAGTTAAATCGCAATAAAACACCGGTTAATTCAAAAGTCTTTTACTTCTGTGTTGAAAAAGAACACATTACCGTAGAAGTTGCATTGCAGTGGAATGATAGTTTCATAGAAAAGATTTTCTGTTATACCAATAATATTCCGCAAAAAGATGGTGGTACGCATCTTGCGGGATTTCGTAGTTCATTAACTCGAGTGTTGAATAACTATGTCGAGAAAGAAGGCTACGCGAAAAAATATAAAATTACGACAACGGGTGATGATTTCCGTGAAGGTTTAACAGCCGTATTATCAGTCAAAATGCCGGATCCTAAGTTTTCTTCCCAAACAAAAGACAAATTAGTTTCGTCAGAAATTAAAGCCATTGTTGAGTCCGCAATGGGAGAGAAGTTCCAAGAATATCTTTTGGAATGTCCGCAAGATGCTAAGGCTATTGTGAGCAAAGTGATTGATGCTGCGCGTGCGCGTGAAGCTGCTCGCAAAGCTCGAGAAATGACACGACGTAAAAGCGCGTTAGATATTGCAGGACTCCCTGGAAAATTAGCTGATTGCCAGGAAGAAGACCCCGCTAAATCAGAACTTTTCCTTGTTGAGGGGGATTCTGCAGGTGGCTCTGCTAAACAAGCGAGAGATCGTAAAGCGCAAGCTGTTTTACCGTTGAAGGGAAAAATCCTCAACGTCGAAAAGGCAAGATTTGATAAAATGATTTCTTCCGCTGAGGTTGCCACTCTAATTACTGCCCTTGGTTGCGGCATCGGTCGCGACGAATATAATCCTGATAAGTTGCGCTACCATAGCATTATTATCATGACTGACGCGGATGTTGATGGTTCTCATATTCGAACGTTGTTGCTGACTTTTTTCTATCGACAAATGCCAGAATTGATTGAGCGTGGACACGTTTACATTGCACAGCCTCCCCTATTTAAAGTGAAAAAAGGCAAGCAAGAGCAATATATGAAAGATAACGATGCGTTGGAAGCCTCGTTAGTGCAGTCCGCGTTGGACAACGCATTTCTACATCTTGGGGGAAACAATCCGCCCATTTCTGGAGCAGGTTTAGAGAAGCTGGTTTTAGAATACCACTCTGTCATGGCCATCATAAAACGTTTATCTCGTCGCTATCCGAAAGCATTGCTAGAGACTCTGATCTACCTGCCGCCAATTGATGAGGCAAGTTTGGCTCAGCGAGACGTTGTAGAGTCTGTTACCAAGCAGATACAGGAGAGATTAGATGCTAAACAAGAGACTTCTACTCAGTACACGCTAGAAGTTGTTGAGAACCCTGAAAAACATATTTGGTTACCAAATGTAACCGTTCAATATCACGGTGTGTTCCGCAGTTATCTGATTAATAAGGATTTATTTGTCTCCTCAGAGTACCGTAAGTTAACAGCATTAGGTTCCAAGCTGAATGACTTATTGCAGCAGGGTGCTTACGTTCAGCGCGGTGAAAAACAGCAAACTGTTCGTTCGTTTGCTGAGGCGGTAGAATGGTTAATGTCAGAAGCTAAAAAAGGCCAAACTATTCAACGCTACAAAGGATTGGGGGAAATGAACCCAGATCAGCTGTGGGAAACCACCATGGATCCTGCGTCTCGTCGCTTGTTACAAGTTACCATTGAAGATGCGGTGGCCGCGGATCAAATATTTACTACTCTCATGGGTGACCAGGTAGAGCCACGCCGCGAATTTATCGAAGCTAATGCCCTTGATGTTGTTAATTTAGACATATAATCATATAGTTATGTCTAGTTGATAGCAGATTAAGAGAAATAGCGTAATTATTTTTTATGTTGTTGCCAGCCAAAACTTAGTACATTCTTCATCCATGTTATATACTTAAATGAGAGGCAATATAAACAATTGTCCGGTGGGTGTCGTGCCCGTTTAATATAAGTAGTCTTGAGAGAAGAGACGAACATGGCTGAGACAAATGAAAATGTCGCCGCAGAAACATTAGAGGAAGAAAACAAAGAGAAGCTCGCCGTACTGGAGCAGTATGCTTCTGCGACAAACACCAAAGTTTTAAATAGCCAACATGATCTTGATATTAAAGATAAGATCATGGAGGAGATGTTTAATTGGTGTAAAGAACAAATCCATATCGCTGTTTTAAAAAGCGGCGTCATCCTGTCATCCGAGCCATCTTCTCGTGTGGTACAAAACTGCAAATCGTTGTTGTTGAGTAAAGGCATTCATCCCGGGCAGGTATTTGCAGCAACACAATCACTAGTCAAGGTGATGTTAGCGAGCGGTCAAGAGGAAGAAGGAGCTAAAAAACAAAAGGGTGAAAGCGCTGCTGCATTCAGTGACCAACAAAAGCATTTGCGCGATCTGGTATACGAAGCTATCCAGCAAGGCGTGAGTGATATTCACATTCAAGTGAGAGCAACATACACCAAAATCCGTATGCGTCAACATGGTGAGTTACATGTCTTTGCTGAATGGTCAGAAAAGTTAGGCAGAGAAATAGCTTCTGTTGCATTCAACAAAGAAACCGATCACGCCACTTCACATTTTAATCCACTCACACCGCAAGACGCATCAATGCCATTAAAAATCCAAGGAAAAGATGTTCGTCTCCGCTTAGCGAGCGTGCCGGCTCACGGTGGATTTGATATGGTAATGCGTATACTTGCAACAGGCGAGGGCAAGAATAAATCGTTAGTGGATTTAGGTTATACATCAAAGCAAGTTGATATTATCAAGATGGCGCTTAAATTGCCGTTCGGTGCAATCATTGTGGCAGGACCAACAGGCTCTGGTAAAACCACAACGCTGGCAGGCGCTATGGAAATGATAGAAGAGACAGCAAAGCTCTACTCTATTGAAGATCCTGTCGAAAAAGTGATTGAAGAAGCGACTCAAGTGCCAGTGAATACGGATAAAGCGGATCGTAGTTTTGCCGCTATGGGACGCGCTGCATTGCGTATGGATCCTGACGTTATCATCTTAGGTGAAATGCGTGATACAGACACGGCACAGGTGATGGTACGTGCTTCTATTACGGGCCACTTAGTCTTAACTACATTACATACCAACAGAGCGCCAGCTATTATTACACGTTTAGTGGATATGGGCATATCGCCTGTATTACTGAGTGATAGCAGTGTATTGCGTTGCTTAATTTGCCAAAGGTTAGCACCTATAGTTTGTTCTGGATGTTCCATTCCATTGAGAGAATCCGAAAAACATCAATCCAATATTCCTATTTGGGAAGCGGTATTGACTCAGGAGACTCTCCTAAACGCACGCGCACGTGGTCCGGGTTGTGAAAAATGTCATGGCACGGGTGTGGGTGGTCGTTCCGTTGTGGCTGAAGTCATCTGGGTTGATGAAGAAGGTAGACACTATATTCAAAAACAAGATACATTAAGTTGGGAAAAATATTTATTAGAAAATGGCTGGCTTAATTTTACTGGAAGAGCGATAGAATTAATTAGAGATGGAATATGCGACCCCTTTGATGCTGAAAAGGTAGTTGGGCCAATTAATCCATCAACAAAGTCTGATGTTTATACTTACCGTTAAACCGTTAATAAGAGTGTGCGTATGGAAATTCCTATAGCAGGCGCGGATGATCTAATTGCTCAAACAAAGGCGCGTATGCAGCGTATGCAGTTTGGAACCAATGCGCAGCATGGATTTTTAGAAGATCTTTACATGCTCGTTAACGATGGAATCCCGCCCAATCGCGCGCTTGAAATGATGACCAAAGTATCGAGTGGAATAAATAAAGAAGTTGCTATGTCAATTGCCCAAAAGATTTCAGAAGGGCAGGCGTTAGCCGATGGGATGGCTGGATGGTTCTCGGTTAACATCATCGAAATCATCCGAGTGGGTGAAGAAGGCGGCGCCTTAGCACAAACGATGAAGTCAGCAATTAATACATTAAGTCAATCAAGCGGTACGATGGGAGCGTTTATTGGGGCTATCGCCTACCCGCTCATGGTCATTGTGATGGGATGCGGCATTATTCTATATCTTAACAGTGGTGTTTTCGTTCAGTTTAAAGCAATCAAGCCGGTAGAACAGTGGCCAGATGCAGGGCGTCAGTTACTCGCGATCGCAGCCCTGATACATAACTGGTGGTGGGCTGTGATAGTAGGTATAGGGGCTTTCATTTTTATCCTGCGGAAAATTCTGGATAATTATACAGGTGAATTAAGACCTTTGTTAGACAGATTCCCCCCCTTTTCAATATATCGAGAATTAGTCGCGGCCCGCTTCATGGAGACGCTAGGTTTGCTCGTTGCTAATGGTGTCGTTTTTAAAAATGCTCTCAAGGTCATGCAATATTCGGCAAATCCTTATCTATCATCGCATCTTGTGATAATGGAACACTTGCTCAGCACGGGTAAAGGCAGCGTCGCGGATGTGCTATCAACAGGCTTGATTAGTGAGAAAAATGTTTTACGACTTCGAGTGATGGCAGAGGTGAAAGGTTTTGAGCAAGGTTTAGTTCGTATGGGTGCTAGCGGTTCCGTGCAAGTTGCTCATACATTAAAAGTGGTAGGTAAAATCTTTGGTGGGATATTGATGGCAGTCGGTGGAGGACTAATTATTATTATCATCAGAGGAATTTTCTTAACAGGTATGGCTATGGGTGGTTAGAAAAAAGAGACGGTCATATTTTGGCGGAGTATCGCGATTGATTTTTCCTAGACGACAAAAAGGTGCTACTTTATTAGAGACTATGTTGGCGTTAGCGATAGGCGGTTTTATTTTGGTGTTAAGCCTGAAGTTTTATCAGAGTTTTAATCTGAAGAGTCAGTTGGCGCTTGTGCAGTTTAATGTGGACCAGTTATTTGCCGCAATGAGTGGTTATTATCGGGCTAATTGTGGAACAGCGGCATTTTCACCAGCAGCAGCATCACCGCAAGTTGTTCCAATCGTTGGCACGTTGGATGCTTATGTTCCCGGATTTAAGTGGCAACCTGTCAATCCCATTGTGTTTGGTTCTGGGGTGGGCTCGACTGGGTATGTGACGCAATTTAGTATGACTACAAATACGCCAGTTACGGTTAATGATTGTGTGGTCTTGACTCCAGGTACGCCATGTTTGCCAGAGTCTAAGTCGTTACCATCGACTCAAGCGCAATCGGTGGTGTGGACGATGCAGGTTTCCGTAAAATTAGCAAACGCCAATAATGCCACAGGCTATTATGCTTCGATGGGCGCTGATTGCACATCAGCTTTAGTTACAGGTAAAACTTACGTACATCCTTGCATCGATGGCGTGTCAGGCCCCTATCTGGTTTGGATGCGATTACCATCGATGGCATCACCGACCGCGAGTTCAATCTTGTGGCCAACCATGCCATTGGTAAAACAGTTTAATCTTCAATATACGCATGATCAAATGTATGAACTCATGCCGGGTACGGTAGACGAGCTTACGGGACAAACAATGCGAAATTATTTGTGCGGTGGATAAATAGATGAAAAGTTATCAGCGTTACATAAAAGGGTTTACCTTAGTAGAAATGCTTCTTGTGCTGGCGGTCATAGGCGTTATGTTTTCAATGATACTTGGATATACTCAGCAAAAGATCAATCAATTTAGGCGGGACAAGACGGCTTTGGTGATGCAGGAAGTACTGAACGCGGCATTAGCTTACTATGTTAATAATGGACAATGGCCACCTCTTATTGGTACGGCCGTAGATCCTGGTGGATCACGTATACAGAGTTTAGTAAATGCAAAGTATATCACTGCTAGCATGATGAATTCTGCTTATTGGAATGGTGGTGCGCCGGCGGGCTTTTGGGCTCAAGTAATAAATAACGGGAACAATTTTGAGCTAATGCTGGGTGCTATTCCCATGGTAGAGATAGATATCCTTGCAGGCATGGTACCTATGGGGCATGTGGATACTGTTAATAGTGTTCTGCTGTCTGACGTCACTATCCCAGGCCAAAATTTGAATAACGCCAGATCAGTTAATTTTGCATCTTTGTATCACAATGGTGGTTGTGTTCCTGTACCCACTTGTCCGGGAACAATGACCCCGCAGATTATGGTTGCCCCTGTGTCTGTTAGCGGTCTATATGACCTGAATATAGGAGCTAGTAATACACAAGTTTATCCCATAACTAGTTTTACCGCCTATGCGATGGGTCCTTCAGCGACTCCACCTGCATGTGTTAGTAGTGATACAGTGCTAAGTTGTCCAGTTGTTACTGGCATGACGTATTGGCGTGCGTGTCTTAGTATTCTCACACCAAAAGGACTTGTTGCTGGCCCTACGACTTCAAATAGCAGCACTTCTTCTTTTGGGGGATCTGTGACGCTTATGGCTATCACACGTTGCGCCCCAGCGAGCGAACCGGCTGGCTCATCTTTTAGCGTATGGGAGTAAGCACAAGATCAAGCAACATGAAAATACAGAAAGACTTAC
>Ga0207012_1065_pt1 | contig 22183 bp, 19 predicted proteins | sample Alteio_BWMinCont_80_FD_153471 | JGI IMG/M metagenome (GOLD analysis project Ga0207012, IMG submission 153471) | Enriched cells from forest soil in Barre Woods Harvard Forest LTER site, Petersham, Massachusetts, United States -... | ecosystem: Environmental > Terrestrial > Soil > Temperate forest >...
GCTCCAGAACTTAAAGTTCTCCCTCTAGCAAAAGACTATGATGAAAGTACGATTCTGCATTACGCTGTAAAGAATGGCTCTCCTGCTATGGTGGAGCGTGTATTGGCTATTCCAGGGATTAACCTTTTAGAGAGAGATAATGCTGGATGGACAATTCTGCATTATGCAGCAGCAAAGAGTCCTCGGGTTATGCTGAAAAGTATCTTAGAGCACCTATTAGCTAATTTTAAGGTCAGTTCTTATAATGACAACTCTAAAAAGTCTGTCTTACATTACGCGATACAGAGTGGCTCTCTTGCTATAGTGGAGCGCATATTAGCGTTGCCAGGAATTGATTTCTTCCAAAATGACCGTTGGGGATGTTCAATTGTGCATTACGCAGTAAGAAGCGGCTCGCTTGCTATGCTGGAGTGCATATTGGCTATTCCAGGAGTTAATCCGTTGGCAAGAGATAATCAGGGCGAAACAATATTGCATTGGGCTGCTGGTCTCAGCTCGCTTGAGATGATAAAGCGTGTCTCAGCAATCCCGGGAATTGATCCCATGGCAAAAGATAATCAAGGCGAAACAGCATTGCACGACGCCGTTTCTGCGGCGCGATTTACTGCTGAAAAAATACTTTTTCTTCGGCAGCTAGGAATTGATCCGAGAGAAAAAAATAACTATGGAAGGAGTGCATTTGATTATGCGCGAGATAATGAAGTGAGAGACGCTTTATCGGCGGATCTATCTGATAGCTCCAAGAGCCAGTCAAAGCCTGGATAAGAGTGTCGCATCTTGCGCTTTTGAGAGAAAAAGATAGGAATTCTGGTCTCGCAGTAAAAATTCACCACGCTATCGCAAAAAACGCGACGGTGCGGTGAATTAAATTTATCTTATTACGGATGAAAATCCCCAGCATAAAGCTCTCGTAATAGCCATTTGAGTGTCTCCACATGAGCCAGAGACTCCAAGCCTTCGACACATATAATTTGATGACCGACCCGCCTCATCTCAACGTTATGAATATACAGCATTTATTTTGCAGCGCTTCTTTAATATATTGTTAATGTTTTATTGGTAATATATTGATCACCTCCTGTGAAAAGGATCTAGTTAATGCAGACCAGACCTCAGCGTGATTTTACCTTGGTCGGAGACATTATCCGTAACCAATGCACAGTTCGCATGGCTTTCGATGATGCGGCGGGTTTTGGTGACCTTGTTGCATCTATACACGTAATGACTCATTTGCGTGAACTCGGATTTCAAGGAGTATTTGAAGTTATTTATCCTGAAATCTCAATTGATAGGCTGACAATATTATTTGATTTGCCTGCTAATGTTCCTGGCACATTTGAGGATACCAAAAATAAAATTCGATTTATAAAACTAAATGAATTTATCAGTCGCATAAAAGATCACAAAGTAGATCAAGTGACGCTTGGCATGACAGGCGCTCTTTTTCCAGGTTGGGCAGATACTCCCAAGAACCAAAATTTTGCAGATTTTTTAAATGTAAAAGCATTTGTTTGGTTATACCCATATTCGGAAAGTAAGCACAAAAATCAAATTCACATCATGAATCAGCCGGAATCGCATCAGCGTGAAAATTCCTATTCTTTTATTCGCGCGAATATTGCTGATATTGATCAGGCAAAAGAATACTTAAAAAATACGCCAAACGGAAAAAATTTAATAACTCAAAATCCCGCATTAGAAACTTTTATTCAAGGTATGGAGCATAATCGCTTTAATGTGTTTCCTCTGTATGGCTGGACAATTACAAAAAAATATAATCATCTGTATTTTAATGATCCTAATCGTGCGATTGCAAATATGATTCAGATTATCACAGGTGCACGTTATGCGCAGTTAAATGGGCCAGATGAATTCAATAATAAACCACTTGTTATTCCTGTTTTTTATCATTACCAAGAAGAATTAAAACAGTTAATGCAGCTGATTCATTATAATAATTCAGCATTATTCAGTGAGGCTGGAGCACACCAAATGCGAGATGCGATAGAGAGAGCAGAGCTTTCAAGGCCAGGAGTTTTTTCTGTTGCAGATATATCTCATGGTAATACAACAGGCATCATTAATGAATTGCAAAATAATCAAATACTATTGCTTTCTGTTGGTTCGCTTCCTAAAGTCGTTTTTGATGGTTTGTACACATATACGGGAAAAAATATTTGGCCGCAATTACGTGAAGGAGCAAATAGTTTTAATAGCTTGATATCAACTGGAAGGCCTCATATTCGCTGTGGAACACTGGTTGATTCCAGCAGAATATGGGAAATAGGATATGATCAAATAAGCGATTTGTCGCTGAAATTTCGGTTGGAGCATTTCTATGAAGATGTTTTGCCAAGCCGTAGAACCAAAAGAGTGCTTAATGTAGGTTTTTGTCAAGGGATGGGGACTTGGAGTAGAAACGGAAATATTGACTCAGCATTGGGTGCATTAATCATGCATGCAAATAATTATAATTCATCACTTTCTCATTATTTTCTAAAATTGAAAGACGACGCTTCAAAACCAGAAAATGATCGGATTGTAATTATGTTACAAGATGTGGCAAAGCTAATGCCAACCCCTAAAGAAAGTAAGCTCAACTTGATAGAGCAAAAAAATAATGATTGTGCTTTATCAAGCACTAAGAAAGTAGTGAGCCAATTAGAGGCGAACAAGAAGTTATCCGTCGTTGTTGATTCAGAGAAAGCTATCCTGGGCGACGTATCAATATCTGCTTCGGCAACGTCTTGGTTGCAGACCTCAAAAAAGAGTTTAGATAATTTAGTGTATCAAAATCTCATCGCAAAAGCAGCGATGCACTTGGGAAATTTAGTGGGATATTATTTTGATGGTTTATGTCAAATGATTGGCGAATGTGAAACTTATTTTCCACCTGACAATCATAATTTGTGGAATAGTGGTTTGAATTCTTGTTCTTTATTTCGCGCACCGGTAAATAATGGCACATGCGGTATAGGAGTATCTCATGTGCATGGGTCAGCTGATTTAAGAATCGCATAGCCCGCATTTCAAACGGGCTAAGAGCACGGGGGTTGGCTCTATTTGGAGTCAAGGTGCTTAACGCTTCCTGCGCGGTTGGTTGAGGTGCTTGTGCATTTTGCTGTGCTGCCCTTGCAGCTACTGCGCGGGGTGGTGAGCTTGCAAAAAGTGTTGCTGGGTTATTTGCAAGGCCACTTTCAATATCGCGATTTAATTGTTCATAAATCTCTGGATTATTTACACGAGGCCGCTTACATTCGCGGTAAAGACCTACAGCCATGCCAAAAACAAACCCAGCATCGGCGGCATAGAGTGCGTACCATCCTGTCTCGTTGTGGAGGTCTGCTCTGTAGCTATCCATGTATTGCTCAGCAGCTCCGTTAAAACCAGATTGGTCCGTACAAGCATATATTGCGGAGCCCCAACCACTATCATTGATATCTCTACACCCATATTGGCTGGCATTTGCTCTTTCCCACTCTTGCCTAACATTACTGCTGGCAAATGGTATAACTATTTCATGTACTGCTGCTGTCACACCAGCGCTGCTAGCGGCACCTGCAACTCCCCAGCATAAAAATAAAGGGGTCAAGTATTCATTTGACACAGCTCCAATCTAAAAAAGTATCAAATGAATACTTGACCCCTTTACAAGTTAAGCTTGTAGAAGAGCGTGGCAAAGGAAGTCATTGTACACTTGAATATGGAGATCGTTTTACAATTATTCGTAATTTGAAAGACGAGCTTAAGACGGGTACTTTTAATGCGATGTTGAAACAACTTGGTATTAGTAAAAATGACACAGGTGATATATGAGCAATCAATTTAGTTATCCAGTTAAATTAACCAAACAAAAGGAAGGTGGATATTTAGTGCAGTTTCCTGATTTACCCGAGGCTATTACTCAAGGTGAAAATATAGAAGATGCTCTAAAAGAAGCTATGGATTGTCTCGAAGAAGCAATTGCTCATCGAATTGCAAAAAAAATCGAAATTCCAACGCCAAGCCAGCGTAAAAGATGTAAGTATGTTGCATTACCTACTACCTTTGCAGCAAAAACCGCGCTTTATGTTGCTATGAAAGAAAAGAAGTTTAGTAATACATCGCTTGCTAAAAAATTAGATTGTGATGAAAAAGAAGTACGTCGATTGCTCGACCCCCATTACAACTCAAAACTACCTCGTATTGAGCAGGCGTTGCATGTATTAGGTAAAAAATTGCAGATTGAAGTTATATCATATTGAGTTTTATGTCGGTGGCTTTATGAAACTAAAAAAGAAAGAGAAGAAAAAGACCATGCTAGAAGTAGCGCATGAGATAGCCAAAGATCTACATGAAGTTGATGTTATTGATGCAACCAGAATGCAAGAATTTGATGCATTATGCTCGCCTGTCAAAAATAGTTCATCAGAAAAAGCAAGGTCAGCATGCACCAAGAAGACTTAAACGATATCAAAAACACGGTAGAAAGAGCATTTAAAGCAGCTATTTTTACCATGGATTATTGCATACTGCGCATTATTCTCGACGCCTCAAAAGAAGCGCAAATCGCTTGTGAAAAAAAAGATTACCAATCAGTATTATATCTTTCAAACAAAGGGTTTTGGGATATTGGTATTTGTATCCAGAGAAAAATTAACAGCTATTCAAGCGTTACTCCTGAATTTTTTGAAAACATATCCTCGAACATTCTTAAACATTTTAAAATCGAGTCAACGCTTGCATTTTCATCAGAAAATTTAAAACGCTGTTTTAAATTGGTTGAATTAGCTAGTGATGACTGGTTCGATGCAATAGCTAAATGGTTTTCATGGGGGCGAGTTGCAGATGCCATTGATAAATCAAATAGTCTTGAGGAATTAAAAGTATTTTTAGGTCTTGATGATTGTTATGCCAACGCTAAGAGCAAAAAAACGTAAGCCAACATGCCCTGGTGCAATTTTGCGTGACGATGTGTTGTCATCATTAGGTATGACACAGGTTGAAATTAGCGGATAGAGGGCGTTTCAAGAAACTCCCTAACTTAAGCGGCAGCTCGCGAGTCGTTTTTTTTTTGTTTTTTTGAGGTGGTAATCTCAACTTGAACATTAAGCCCCTCGCGATCAACCAAGTCTTGAAGAGACAATCGAATAAACTGTTCTTTAGAGTAACCCAATATTTCAGCATACTTGGCGGCAAGTTTTGGGCTAATCGATTTGCGCTCGTGTTCAATGTCGCACAAGTGTTGTTTGGTGATCTTGAGTTTACTGGCGAAATCAACTTGTAATATTTCATCGGCTTGACGAATTGCCCATATCAACTTGCCAAGGGTTAGCTTGGTGCCGGTAATCTTTTCAATACTTTTCAATGTCTTCTCTGTCATTCTGCTTTTAATACTCATGTTTATTTACCTCTTGAATTTCTACGAAATGAACCATCCCCGCTTTGTTGATAACATAAATGGCACGATATGCAATGTTCAGTCGTATTGAGCGCTGACCCTTTCTTATTCCTTTCAGTGGCTCATCGTGATATCCGGGGATTTTTCTTACTTCGCTTAATCCTCGATGGCCCACGTCTTCGATCCATGCTTCTAATTTAAGGGCGATTGGCAGTGGAACCTTTTTTAAGTCCTTCGTTGCCTTTGTAGATAGTCTTACATTAAAAATATCTTCCATAGATAAAGTGTACACATAATTAGTGTACTAATCAAGCCTCACGAGGTAGTTTGTTAATCAGCATATAGATCATCGGCCAAGTCACTATGTTAGGGGTATAGATGGTGCATCAGCAAGTATAACCAAGATTGAAAAGGTCTCATAATGGGAATGGCGGATGTTTCCCAATTACACCTTTGAGAAATGGGAGATTCGCAAAATTAGCGGAGTCATACCCTGTTGCAAGATAAATGTTGCAAAATCCCAACTTAGAAATCTGCATTGCCACAACTTCACCTCTTACGCCGTTAGCAAGACTGACATCTACATAAACAGGGGTATCTTTTGCAAATGCATTCGATGCTTTCATAAACTCATCGGCAGTTAAAAATGATGCAAGTGTTTTTTGGTTTTCTTTGGCACAATGTTCCCAGCAGCGATGAATAAGGGTGTCATCATCAATCAGAATGGCATCTATGGCGTGTTTTGTATGGATAGTAATAGGTACAAAAGCAGCCATGTCTTTTGGAATAAGCTGTACGCCAAGTTGTTCACAACGTGCTCTTAAGTTGATTTCTTCATAACGGCTGGTGACGAGGATAGATTGGGATTGGATTCGGGCATCCTCTATGAATGGAACGGGAATCAACAGTAACAATATAATAAATGCTAACCAGCTTCCTCTGTTCATTTGTTCTCCTTAAAATATTACCCACGCATATTTTTACTGCTGCTCGTTTTTTCTTTCCCAATTATCTTTGAATTCTTTCAGTGTTTCATGCGTATCGTTGAGGCTAGAGTGAATTTTTTGCAGAATCGAAATGCTTTCGCTTAGCCAAATAATTAGTACCCAAGCGATATTACCTATCCCTATAAGGACAGCCGCTTTTATCCCAAATAAATAATAGCACCCCGCAATAACCAAGTAAGTTATGACCAGGTTTGTAGTTAGGTAATAATTGGGTTTGTAATCCATGATTATTTATCCTGAATTAAATGCTATTTATCCACCGGGTACCACGTTTGAATTAGCTCTCACTTGTGATGACTTTTAATATTAGTAGCTATCTATTTTAAGCTCAGTAAACTCTTTTGCCAGGTTTTCATCAGTTAGCAAGTTTTCTAAAAAACGCGAATCATCTGTTATTTCCATATTGTTAGCTCGACGTCTATCATTTTCTCTAACAATGGCTAAACGAAATTTGCAGATAAAAAGATAAGTTTGGCTACCAAACAAGAAATAGCTTTTTCTCATTATCGAATTAAGGTCGTTTATCATCTGTGGATTAGCGCCAGCAGTTAGATCCTTCATCCATTCCTTTAAAATTTTTTCAACTATTAAAAAGCACTCATATCGGCTATTGAATAAATCTTTATGATAGTTCGCTTGGTCTAATCGATATTTTAGAGCTGCGAATATCGAAGCAATAGCAGCGCCAATCAACGTGAAGGCGATCTGTTCCGGCGAATATAAGGAGATAACAAGAGACATTACAAAAAAAATTATTGATATTGGTATGGGGTATTTCTCTAAATACTGTTCTCATTTCACGAAAAACACCCAGCTAAATATTGCTATGATAGACAACCAGCTTGCAAGCATTTTCACCATATTATTCCCTCTTTAAGCAAGTTGCTCTCTGCGGATTTGGTCATCGATGTTCCTTGGTCTGATTTAAAGTGGGAGAGAATATGATTTGTTAAGTTTAATACAGTGCCAAATCAGAGTGTATTGGTGGTGCTACTATAACAATGGTTGCTTGGAGCTTTAGCCAAGCTGTTTGTGAGTCGCGATCCTGGTTTTCATGCTGATATTGATAATAAAATAATCATTATGTTCAAACTTTCATAACAAAGGTGGTGGAGGTGGTGGAAGTGGTGCGAAAACTTATTATTATTTTTTTCTTGCGTATAAAAAGGAAACATACAAGGAAGAGAGTATGGTGTGTAGCTTCTGTTCATTTAAGGTATCACATTAAGCTAAGTGTCCCCTAAGGTGTACCCTGCTGATGGTTTTGATTGGTGGTAACTCGAAAATTGTGTAAGTTCTCAAAAACCCCGGGCAACTTTCTCATAATAATCAACGCCCAACTGCTGTCGTCCCGGACAAGCGCCGTCCACAGTCCCTGACAGTATAACCGGCCTATCACGGCGCGCGCTCCGGGATCCGGTCTTTTAGTGGCATTGAGAGAGGCGCATTTGGAGTTTTTATGTGATAGCAGCGAGATTTATCAAGCTGGAAATTTGCGGAATATTAAATTTCTTAGCGTGTCGATCTAGCAGGTAGTCCCAGAAGTTAATTTTCAATTTTCTGCATGTCTTTTTCAAACTGGCGAATGTGTCTCTGCATCGCCGTCCATTATCGCTGCGAGTGCTACCGCTAATTTTACGTTTTTTTACATACTCTCGGATATCTCCTTCGCTTAAATTATTATGCAGCGGAAGATAGGGGTGCGTTAAAACCAATAAAAGTTCTGTTTTATTTTTACTTAATCGTTTTAGCACGTTATTTAAAAGTTGATAACTCGTTTCTGTTGCACACATGGCGTCAAATTTTTTATTAATTTCTGCCTTTAGCATTTCACTAGGTGCCAGCTTGTACTCTTTTAACAAAGAATAAATCGCCCAAAACAACGAACGAATATATTCAATGTCTTTTGCATGAGCATCATGCAATGGAACTAACTCATTTATTTTACGTTCCGCATGGATCCAACATAGAATGTGCTGGAAAATATTAAATTGACCAGCATCATCACTCATGATTGTTAGATCTACAAAAAAACCTTTAGCTAATATACTGCCAACTAACGCACCCTCTGTTGCAATTTGTCGATGACGTGGTGTTTTAATTTCTAAAAAATCTAAATGTTTTTCCCACGCGTCGGTGGTGATAAATTCTTTAACACCTGTTTGTTTTAATAAATCCAACGGAATGCTCGGTAATTTATGTCTTTTCATGTAATCAAAGGTATCTGCGTTAAGCGCGTATTCTTGGCTACCCATCTGCAATAACTCAAGAAAGTTAATTCGGCTTTTGCTGCCAGTGCTTTCAAACCAGGCAAATAACTCATTGCCAATATGTGTGCAATATCCGTTTTTTCCTTTGTGTCGCGCACCTGTATCATCAACATGAATATAAGAGGATGCTGCAAGACCCGCTGGTAAAATATCTATTTTCTCTTGATGAAAAGCCTCTTTATTTTCTGTGAGCAAATTATTTAGCTCACCTGTTGAAATATCGACACCATAGTCTCGTAGTTGTTCCCACAACAACGGTTGGGTGACATGTTGGTGATGGTATTGGTAATCAATAAAGCTGCGCAAGGTGGGACCGAAATGATACCCTGCAATATCAATCGGCAATGTAGCAACGTGATAGCTTCCGTTTGGAAGCTGCCAACGCTCTAATCGGTAGCAAGTATTTTTTACATGGATAACGAGTTCTTGCACCACATAATTTTGATAGCCCTTGAATCTTGATCCATCGGGAATATTTTTTGCAGGAATAATTTTTTCTTCGTGAATTGTGAGCTCTGCATTTTTGTTGCGCTTCTCAGAACCTGCTCGTTTCTTGGGGTTTGATGAATCTTGATTATTCGATTTGTCTTTATTCATTTGACTCGGTTTGATACGTGGCTTGCCTTTGTGCTTCTTGAGGCGTTTGATTTCTTCTTTTAGTATTTCAATTTCTGCCGCCTGCTGATTAATTATTTCTTGTTGTTGCTCGAGAATAGATAACAACAACCTTACAGTTGGCGTTTGATCCATCAAAGGTATGCTTGGAATTCCTATCCGTATTTTCATGGAGCGAACTTTATCAGCTTAGATAAACATCATCTAGCTGTAAAATAAGATTTTTTTACGCCCTTCTCAATGCCGCTAAAAGACCGGATCCCGGAGCGCGCGCCGTGATTGGCCAGTTACCCTGTCAGGGACTGTGGACGGCGCTTGTCCGGGACGACACAGCGGTGGGATGTTGATTATTATGAGAAAGTTGCCCGGGGTTTTTGAGAACTTACAAAATTGTGTTGTAACTTGCTGATTGTATTGGCTCCCCGAACTGGACTCGAACCAGTGACCTAATGATTAACAGACCTCGACGGCATATTAATTTAAACTTTAAAATCAGCACCTTGCGATGCTTTGGCGCTAACAAAACCTACTGTAACCTACTACAATTGTACGTAAACCTACTACAGTTTGCTACAATTTTGCTACAGTGCAGAAATGGGTGAGTTAGATGAGTTAAAGGTATCATTGGCTTAATTGTAGCGATGTAATATCAAAAATCTTCTGCCGAAATGAGCTGTTTGTTTATTTTACAATATTGATAAGGTTTTTTAACATGAGCACGGATTTAGAATCACCACCTAGAGCGGATTATGATACACCTTGGAAAAATATTTTGGATCGTTATTTTCAACCATTCATGGAGATATGTCACCCGGAAGCCGCCAGAGCTATTGATTGGTCCCATGGATATGAGCCGATGGACAAAGAGCTAAATTCTGTTATTAGGGAGTCCGAAACAGGGAAACGACTTGTTGATAAGCTGATGAAAGTATGGCGTTTGGATGGAGTCGAAGCCCGTGTTTTGCTGCATGTAGAGGTGCAGGGTCAAAAGGAAGTAGGGTTTGAGCGACGCATGTACGTCTACAACTACCGATTATTTGATCGGTATGGCGTTCCAGTTGTGAGTTTGGCGATTTTGGCAGATGAGCAACCGGCATGGCGACCATCGGCGTATAATTATTCTTTATGGGGTTGTCAGGTAAGTTTTGATTTTGTATCGATTAAATTATTGGATTATGATGCGCGGCAAGAGGAACTTATAGCAAGTATAAATCCGTTTGCAATGGTGATCTTGGCGCATTTAGCAGCTTTAAGGACCAAAAAAGATGAGCGTAGTCGTTATTCTTTAAAATTGACTTTAACTCGAAGTTTGTACGAGAAGGGTTGGAGTAAAGAAGCTGTTCTTGATTTGTACGCATTTATTGACTTCGTGATGGCTTTGTCAGAGCCGCTTGAGTTACAATACATCAAAGAAATTGAACTTTTTGAGCAGGAAAAGGGTATGGCATATATTACATCAGCAGAGCGCATTGGTATCCAGAAAGGTATGCAGCAAGGTATGCAACAAGGTATGCAACAAGGTATGCAACAAGGGATACAACAAGGTATGGAGCAGGGATTATTGCAGGGTGAAAGAGCTATGCTTTTACGTCTGTTGCAACGGAAGTTTGGCCCTATCCAAAGCAATTATCAAAAGCGTATTGAGCAAGCAGATGCGGAAAAATTGCTAGGGTGGGGTGATACCTTAATTTCTGCAAATACACTAAACGAAGTGTTTGACGAATAAATCCGGCGATTTTTAAAAAGCGCATGTTATATGATTTGGAAATCCAGTAGTAGTGCATGCGCTTTTTTAGTTTTCTGGTGTTACTTCACATAATCTCCTACCTTGCTAAATAATTTACGGTTACGGATTCGCGCCCATGCCCAAGGTGGGCCGAGATAGTCATCCGCGCCTGATAATCAATCTGCTTTTGCTCTGGAGTTAGCTCGCGTGACTTTGGACCACCATTAATCGGTGCCTCCCATCCAGTTAATTCTTTATAGCGCCGCTGCGCATAAGCATGGCTATGCGCAAAGAAGATAATAAACGTATACGATGGATAACACAGGAAGAAGCAGCGTGTTTGAAAAAGGAATTACCAAGGCATCTTGTTAATGCAATGGAGTTTGCGCTTCAGACGGGTCTTAGGGCGTCAAATATTACAAGGTTGGAATGGTCTGAAATCGATTTTGATCGATGCCATGCTTATATTCCAGCTCATCAATCAAAATCCGGTAAAGCTATTGCTGTGCCGTTAAATACGGTGGCAATGGAAGTTTTACGAAAACAAAAAGGAAAGCATCCCCGTTTTGTTTTTTCGTATAAAGGCGAACCCGTGAGATGGTTTAGCAACAAGGCTTGGAAAAAAGCTTTGCTGAGAGCAGGAATACATAATTTTAAATGGCATGATTTGAGGCATACATGGGCATCTTGGCACGTGCAAAGTGGAACATCGCTTCAAGAGCTGCAACAACTTGGGGGATGGGCGAGTTTTGAGATGGTGTTACGCTACGCACATTTGAGTAGTGATCATCTTAGAGGAGCGGCAGAAAGAATCTCTGCTACAAATTTGCTACAGTCTAAGGTGGTGGTGCCGCGGGAAAATCAGGTAAGTACTTGATTTAATTGGCTCCCCGAACTGGACTCGAACCAGTGACCTAATGATTAACAGTCATTTGCTCTACCGACTGAGCTATCGGGGAATGGTGTCATTTAAGTGAAGTGAATACTAATATTGGTTAGCGCTGACGTCAATATTTCTTTTAAATAAAATGCGAATTTCTCGTTTATTGCTTTTGATTTTATGGGTCTAGTGGCAAGGGCCTGCCCTAGAATTGTGGTAGGGCAGGCTGGGCAGGCTTGTAGTGGTTAGGCTTTTGATGCGGAAACGGTTGCATCTGACAGTTTTGTGATTGCTGCGTGCATGCGTTTCATGGCTTCTTTTAGCTTTTCTATGCTGGTTGCGTAGGAAATGCGCACATAGCCGGGTGCGCCGAAGGCTGAGCCAGGGACTAGGGCAATTTCAGCTTCGTTAAGCAGGTACTCAGAAAGCTCAATGTCATTATTAATGCTAGGGGCTTTTTGAATCAGGCCGTTCACACAGGGAAATATGTAGAAAGTCCCGTCGCAAGGCAGGCATTTTATGCCTGGCATACTTTGTAATTCTGCTAGGACAAAATCATGACGTTCTTTAAATGCTTTTGTCATCGTGGTAATGCATGATTGATCGCCATTCAGTGCAGCTTGGGCGGCGACTTGCGCGATGCTGGTGGCGTTGGATGTGCTTTGTGACTGTATCTTTGTCATTGCGCTAATGACTTTTGCAGGGCCTGCGGCATAACCAATGCGCCATCCGGTCATCGCATAGGCTTTAGATACGCCATTAATCACAATGCATCTGTCATAGAGTTCGGGGCACGCCATTACGATATTGCAAAAAGGCTCTTTGCTCCACAACGTATGTTCATAGATATCATCACTGACAATGGCAATGTTAGGATACTTTAATAACACTGTTGCTAGAGCTTGTAATTCTGCTTTGGTGTAAGCAACGCCTGTTGGGTTTGAAGGGCTGTTCAGAACGACCAAACGAGTTTTCTGTGTGATAGCCGCTTCGAGTTGTGCTGGCGCTATTTTAAATTGTTGGTCAAAGTCAGCTTCGATAATAACGGGTTCAGCGTCAGCTAATTTCACCATATCAGGATAGGAAACCCAATAAGGTGCTGGGATGATAACTTCATCACCAGGATTTAAGAGAGCTTCAAATAAATTAAAGATGCTGTGTTTCGCGCCACAAGAAACAAGAATTTGTGATGGCTCGTATTTCAGATTATTTTCGCGAGAGAATTTGTCGACAATGGCTTGTTTAAGCCCTTTTGTGCCATCAACAGCGGTATATTTGGTAAAGCCATCTTGAATGGATTTTATCGCGGCTTCTTTGATGTGAGCAGGGGTGTCAAAGTCAGGTTCCCCTAAGCTTAGGCTGATAATGTTTTTGCCGGCGGCTTTGAGCTCCTCAGCACGTGCCGATACGGCTAACGTCGGAGAGGGTTTAATGCGTTGTACTCGGTTTGATAATTCTTTAATCATAAAGTGACTCACTCCAAATTTTATTTTTATGAGAGTTTAGTTCTATCCTCAAGGTGGCGGATTATAAAGGATTAATTACTATTCATCTACTGATGTAGAAATATCTGTACTCTTTTTATGCTACAATAGAAATCAGAGTCGTCATTAAATAATGAAGAATATGTGGATTTTGGGGGTGATTTTATGCTGACAGTACGCCAGCACTTGGTAAATCTCATATTTCTAGGAAAGACTGATGAGTTTCGTGAGGTGATTCGCAATAATCCCGATTTATTGAGTCTTGCTGATCCCGGATTCAACGCTCAAAGCGCGTTAGGACCTCCCTCGGCTTATGCCCTGGATTTAGGTTTGAATCCCATTATTGAAGATGATATTGATGTAGGCGTAGGCGCAGTCGTCACTCCGGGCCCAGAGTTGGATATGGATTTTGACCAGGAACCTGATTTTGCTCCAGCGCCGGGTGTCATGGTTCCTTTCCATAAGCCATTGTTTCATGAGATTGCGTTCTGCAGACACCAAGAAATGTTCGTTGCTCTTTTTGAAGTAGTGGAAGAACTCATCCAAGAAGGAAAAATATCAGGCGAGTTATTACGCGAAAATATGCAACTTTTTGATCGAAACGAAAATACGATAATGCACTTAGTCGCTGCGATGGGTAGTCCGAAAGCATTTGAATATTGCAAAAAATATGGTGCGCGTTTGGATGTAGAGGATGGTCACAATAGAACACTTGCTGAGTGTGCTGCAACAGAAAATAAGATTGATATTTTAAACTGCTTGATCGAGTCTGATATAAAAATAGATGCGCCAAGTAGTATTGGTAATACCTCGTTACATCACTATCAGTCAGGCGATATGCAAGACAGTACGGCAATTTTTTTATTGAAGAACGGTGCTGATATTAATGCGTGCAATAATGAAAATCAGACTCCATTTTCACTATTACTTGTATCTTTGCTTGATGCGCAGAAAGTAGATGATGAAGCTGTTCATAGGGCTATTTTTCTTTTGGAGCATGGATCGCAATTAAAAATAAATAAAAATGGCAATGAAATTGAGTTGCTTACTGCGGTGCAGAAAAGTGTGCTTTTACACCTTATTACAGCTGTTCAGACATTGGAATCAAAACAGGAGGAAAGCGTTAATCATTCAGCAGTACCGCGCGGCGCTAGACAGTACCTGTGTGGATTATTAGAAGAGAAAACGGCGAGTTTCAATCAGGCAATTCCATACTACGCTGCTGCAGCCGATGCGGGGCACGTTAAATCTTTTTTTATATTAGGAAACTATTACGCTCTGAAACAAGAATGGGACCAGGCTTTTAAATGGTATCGACATGCTATTGATCTGGATTCTAAAAATATGATTAGCAAATTGGGGATCAGTAAAACGATTTTTTTGGCGCATGAATTCTCTCAACAAATGACTGAGCTGGGAAAAGTGGAGCGGGAGACATATTATCAAATGGCAATGCGTGCGCTCACAACGTATTTAATCCAGAATCCATCCGAGCAACAAAAGTTATCAGCAGAAGACTGTTTACTGTTATCGCATTTGGTTGGCACTGCAGGAAATCAGTTCGATACTATTCCAGAGGTCTCACAGAGAAGAATTGCATTGAAGTGGGCATTCGAAGGCTATCGTCGGGCAAAAGATCCAGAATTAGCAAATCTAGCATTGGGTGATATTAATCATTTTGCAGTGCTATTGGTGAGCACTGGCTCAGAAGCAGAAAAAAAATATATGCAGCATTTTTGCCAAAAAAGTTTAAAATGCGCTGAGTCAATGATAGATCAGAGTCTAGATCAAGCTAATAAATTGTATGATATTGCCAATTTGTTGGCAGGAAAAGAAAGTCGCACTGTATTCATAGATAATAAAGCAAAGTTAAAAGAAGCTATTCAAAAGGATTTGGTGACACAGGGTGTTGTGGGTATACCCGCCAAAAAACCTGAAGCAGGTTCTAAGGATTATCAGCCCCATAACTTATTTACGAAAGGGCCGAAGGTCGAGACGGGAAATAAACCCGTGTTGCCAGGCCCTAAACAAAAACCTGAGTTGTAATGACAGTTAAAAAACAAAATATTATTAGGTGACCTCTTCGCATGTCGCAACCGTTCGAGTTACACGCTAATTTTAAACCTGCAGGCGATCAACCTGAAGCAATCGAAAAAATCATCGCAGGGCTGAAAAACGGCTTAGCACATCAAACCTTGCTTGGCGTGACGGGTTCGGGCAAGACGTTTACCATTGCCAATGTTATCCAAGCAGTACAGCGTCCCACGTTGATTTTGGCGCCTAACAAAACTTTGGCCGCACAATTGTATGGTGAAATGCAAGAATTCTTTCCGCATAACTCAGTGGAATATTTTGTTTCGTATTACGATTATTATCAACCTGAAGCTTATGTTCCTTCGTCCGATACTTACATCGCAAAGGACGCATCGATCAACGAGCATATCGAACAAATGCGTTTATCCGCTACCAAGGCGTTATTAGAGCGTCGTGATTCAATCATTGTGGCAACAGTGTCAGCCATTTACGGCTTGGGTGATCCGCGCATGTATTTAAGCATGGTCTTGCACTTAGATCGTGGCGATAAAATTGATCATCGTGGTTTGTTGCGTCGTTTGGCTGAATTGCAATATACGCGTAACGATGTTGATTTGTATCGCACAACTTATCGAGTACGTGGTGATGTGATTGATGTGTATCCAGCAGAATCAGATAAAGAAGCTGTGCGCATCGAATTGCTCGGAGACGAAATTGATAGCCTCGCTTTTTTTGATCCACTGACAGGTGAAATTTTAAGACGTGTTCCGCGGCTAACCATTTATCCAAAAAGTCATTATGTCACGCCACGTGAAAAAATTGTGAATGCCATTGACGAAATTAAAGTGGAGCTCAAAGATCGTCTTGCCCAATTAAATAGCCTAAATAAATTAGTTGAAGCGCAGCGCTTAGAACAGCGCACGCTATATGATTTAGAGTTAATGAATGAGCTGGGCTATTGTCAAGGAATTGAAAATTACTCACGCTATTTATCCGGCAGAAAAGCAGGAGAAGCACCGCCAACATTATTTGATTATTTGCCATCAGATGCATTGCTAGTGGTTGATGAATCGCATGTGACTATTCCGCAATTACGTGGCATGTATCGAGGCGATCGTTCGCGCAAAGAAACGTTAGTAGAGTATGGATTCCGTTTACCATCTGCAATGGATAATAGACCATTGCGCTTTGATGAATTTGAAAAACGCGAGCCGCCTGTTATTTATGTTTCTGCGACACCGGGCCCGTATGAGCATGAACACTCAGGTCAAATTGTCGAGCAAGTCGTACGTCCCACTGGATTATTAGATCCCGAAGTCGAAGTACGTCCCGCTAAAACACAAGTAGACGATTTGCTGTCAGAGATCCATGCACGCGTTGCCGTGAATGAGCGTGTGTTGGTGACAACGCTGACTAAGCGTATGGCAGAAGATTTAACTGAATACCTAGAAGAACACAATGTGCGCGTACGTTATTTGCATTCGGATATTGACACGGTTGAGCGTGTAGAAATTATTCGTGACTTTCGTTTAGGAACTTTTGATACGTTAGTTGGCATCAACTTATTGCGTGAAGGTTTAGACATGCCTGAGGTATCGCTGGTTGGTATTTTAGATGCAGATAAAGAAGGTTTTTTACGATCCGAGACTTCGTTGATTCAGACGATTGGACGTGTGGCGCGACATGTTCGTGGTAAAGCGATTCTCTACGCAGATCGTGTGACCAATTCCATGCAGCGTGCCATTCAAGAAACTGAGCGCCGTCGTCAAAAACAAGAGATATACAACAAAGAACGAGGCATCACTCCGCGTGGGGTGCAAAAAGCAGTGAGAGACATCATGGAAGGCGCTTACGCCGCGCAATCTGTGCGTGGCAGGCTTTATTCTAAGGTGGCTGATAAAGATGAAGTGGAATACCTGGCTTTATCCCCTGAGAAGCTGACGCTGAAGATCGCTCAGCTTGAGAAGCAGATGTATGAGCATGCGCATAACCTGGAATTTGAAGATGCGGCGCGTTTGCGGGATCTGATTAAGCGGTTGCAGAGAGATACGATAGAGAGGTGATCACTTCTATTAGGTGAACTTAGGATTGTATTGAATAGAACTTCTTGAAGTCTACATTCGGTGATGTTATCTTTACCAGCCTTGAAATTCCTAAAGTTCTTGAGTAAAATCTAGGCACGTAGCTCAGTGGTAGAGCACCACCTTGACATGGTGGTGGTCGGTGGTTCGATCCCACTCGTGCCTACCAAAAAAATCGTTATAACTCATTTAGTTACACTCCATCAGTGTTTGCCCGACCATCACCTTTTTGTATTAGTGTACCAATAGTGTACCAGAGTATGAACTTTTTCCGTGTATCTCTTTGGTTTTATTCCTTATTCAATTAACTTTACGCATCTGACAAATCCTTTGTGTAAATGATGGTAGTGTTCATTCTCTAGCGCTTCTCCAGAATGAACACTAATATTTAATTATTTATTTAGTGTTCATGATCTGGTATTATTCCAGAGTGAACACTAATTAAGAACGGTGAAATTGATTATGAAGCTGAGCCTAGTCGGACGTGGGGAGGAAATCGGTGATCTTGAGCAACTTTTTAATTCAAACAAGCCGGAATTTCTTGCCCTCTATGGTAGAAGAAGAATAGGAAAAACCTTTCTGATCAGGCAGTTTTTTAGAGGAAAGGAGTGTGTTTTTTTTAATGTTACCGGAACAAAAGATGGCAGCTTAATCGAACAGCTAGACCATTTTATTATTCAGGTGGGAAAAATTTTTTATGGTGGAGCGAAACTTATGCCGGTGAAAAACTGGGATAAAGCTTTCGAAGTGCTAACGCATGGCATGGGGCAAGTTCCAGAAAATAAAAAAATAATTCTTTTTTTTGATGAGTTACCGTGGATGGTAACCAAGAATTCAAAGCTGTTGCAAAGAGTGGATTACTACTGGAATCAATATTGGTCTGATGACAATCGACTAAAGCTTATTATCTGTGGTTCGTCAGCATCATGGATTATTAACAAAATTATTAAAAATAAAGGCGGATTACATAATCGAATCACAAAAAAAATGTTACTTGAGCCGTTTAAATTACCCGATACTAAACGGTTTCTAGCAAGCCAAGGTATTAAAATTAACAATCGGCAAATATTACTGATCTATATGGTGACAGGGGGTGTTCCCTACTATCTCTCACAGATTGAAAAAGGATTATCTGCAGCGCAGGCCATAGAAAAGCTCGCCTTTACCAAAAAAGCATTTTTATTGGAAGAATTTGATAATTTATTTGCTTCACTTTTTAATGATGGCGATACTTATAAGCAAATAGTGAAATTAATAGGAAAACGTCGTTATGGTATAGGAAAAAGAGAGTTGTTGGCACTAATGGGAAAATCAATGATGGGTGAAGGTGGCATAAAAAAACTGAAGGAACTTGAAGAAACTGGATTTATTATGAGTTTCAAGCCGCTCTATCATAAACGACAAGGCGTGTATTATCGGCTAGTTGATGAGTATACGCTTTTTTATCTTAAATGGATTGAGCCCCTGCGCGATCCATTACAAGAAGAATCTTTAGAGAAGGGAAGCTGGCAAGCTATGCAAAATACGCCTGAATGGTTTAGTTGGTTAGGATATGCCTTTGAGGCAGTATGCTATAAACATATTTCGGCAATTAGGAAAGCACTTTCGATTAATCTAAATGCGACAGCTTGTTCGTGGAGGTATAGCCCACGCAAAGGTTCAGAGGCAAGTGGTGCTCAAATTGATCTTTTGTTTGATCGCAAAGACGATACCATCACACTTTGTGAAATTAAATATTCAGATGAGCCATATCTGCTGACTAAAGATTATGTGGAAGTTCTCCATAGAAAAATAGAAGTTTTCAAAAATCAAACCGGTACAAAAAAGCAGATATTAATGTCGCTGATTGCTTCAAGTGGCATTAAAAATAATTATTATGTTGAAGATATGTTTAGTAGGATAGCTACATTAGACGATTTATTTAAAGAAAGCTGAATCTAAAAAATTGTAAAGCACCTAATTTCTTAACTGTGGTATGGGCTTTAGCTTATGTGCCAGAGCATGAAATTTTGCTGTCTATGTTTTTGGTTTTATTATATTTATTCTTGAGAAAGAGTTTGATCTCGTGGATTCCACTCTTTGAGAGTAAGCGCTGCATTGATGAGAATTTGCACCACTTCACTGTGATTTATAGCTATGCCGATGGCTGAATTCCACACGTAATCATCACACCCAGCCACTAACATTATTCCTAAAGTATCATCCTGTGGATTTGTCTCTTTAAGCTTAAAAGCAGCATTGATAAGCAATTGCACCACTGGAGCCTGCTGGCCGCCTCTTGCTGCTACAATGATGGGATTGCTATGCCGTGTGCCATTCAGCAGCTTTTTTAGTGACGCATCATCAATGGTTATTCTTCCACCATCGCTGTCGTTCATGCCAAACGCATGCTTGATAAGCGTTAAGTGGCCAAAATAACAGGCAAATTGGAAAGGGGTAAAGGCAAATGGCGATTTACAGTATCAAAACATAAGGCAAACATCATTTAGTAGAAGTCCAAGAGATTTTTTAGTTTTGGACTGATCATGATAAATTATGATATGCCTTTATATTTTCTATGCGTGCCTACAGATATGCCGTTACCTAGATCTTTTGACAGTGGGTAGCCAAACCATTTCCTCTACCCTTTGTTTAGCCATTTCCTGTACCATTTGTTTAGCTTGAGCAGCACGCGAGCTATGTGTATTTGTTCCTATTCGCTGTTTCCATAGTGAGTACTTTACTAGTAAGTTCTCAAAAACCCCGGGCAACTTTCTCATAATAATCAACGCCCAACTGCTGTCGTCCCGGACAAGCGCCGTCCACAGTCCCTGACAGTATAACCGGCCTATCACGGCGCGCGCTCCGGGATCCGGTCTTTTAGTGGCATTGAGAGAGGCGCATTTGGAGTTTTTATGTGATAGCAGCGAGATTTATCAAGCTGGAAATTTGCGGAATATTAAATTTCTTAGCGTGTCGATCTAGCAGGTAGTCCCAGAAGTTAATTTTCAATTTTCTGCATGTCTTTTTCAAACTGGCGAATGTGTCTCTGCATCGCCGTCCATTATCGCTGCGAGTGCTACCGCTAATTTTACGTTTTTTTACATACTCTCGGATATCTCCTTCGCTTAAATTATTATGCAGCGGAAGATAGGGGTGCGTTAAAACCAATAAAAGTTCTGTTTTATTTTTACTTAATCGTTTTAGCACGTTATTTAAAAGTTGATAACTCGTTTCTGTTGCACACATGGCGTCAAATTTTTTATTAATTTCTGCCTTTAGCATTTCACTAGGTGCCAGCTTGTACTCTTTTAACAAAGAATAAATCGCCCAAAACAACGAACGAATATATTCAATGTCTTTTGCATGAGCATCATGCAATGGAACTAACTCATTTATTTTACGTTCCGCATGGATCCAACATAGAATGTGCTGGAAAATATTAAATTGACCAGCATCATCACTCATGATTGTTAGATCTACAAAAAAACCTTTAGCTAATATACTGCCAACTAACGCACCCTCTGTTGCAATTTGTCGATGACGTGGTGTTTTAATTTCTAAAAAATCTAAATGTTTTTCCCACGCGTCGGTGGTGATAAATTCTTTAACACCTGTTTGTTTTAATAAATCCAACGGAATGCTCGGTAATTTATGTCTTTTCATGTAATCAAAGGTATCTGCGTTAAGCGCGTATTCTTGGCTACCCATCTGCAATAACTCAAGAAAGTTAATTCGGCTTTTGCTGCCAGTGCTTTCAAACCAGGCAAATAACTCATTGCCAATATGTGTGCAATATCCGTTTTTTCCTTTGTGTCGCGCACCTGTATCATCAACATGAATATAAGAGGATGCTGCAAGACCCGCTGGTAAAATATCTATTTTCTCTTGATGAAAAGCCTCTTTATTTTCTGTGAGCAAATTATTTAGCTCACCTGTTGAAATATCGACACCATAGTCTCGTAGTTGTTCCCACAACAACGGTTGGGTGACATGTTGGTGATGGTATTGGTAATCAATAAAGCTGCGCAAGGTGGGACCGAAATGATACCCTGCAATATCAATCGGCAATGTAGCAACGTGATAGCTTCCGTTTGGAAGCTGCCAACGCTCTAATCGGTAGCAAGTATTTTTTACATGGATAACGAGTTCTTGCACCACATAATTTTGATAGCCCTTGAATCTTGATCCATCGGGAATATTTTTTGCAGGAATAATTTTTTCTTCGTGAATTGTGAGCTCTGCATTTTTGTTGCGCTTCTCAGAACCTGCTCGTTTCTTGGGGTTTGATGAATCTTGATTATTCGATTTGTCTTTATTCATTTGACTCGGTTTGATACGTGGCTTGCCTTTGTGCTTCTTGAGGCGTTTGATTTCTTCTTTTAGTATTTCAATTTCTGCCGCCTGCTGATTAATTATTTCTTGTTGTTGCTCGAGAATAGATAACAACAACCTTACAGTTGGCGTTTGATCCATCAAAGGTATGCTTGGAATTCCTATCCGTATTTTCATGGAGCGAACTTTATCAGCTTAGATAAACATCATCTAGCTGTAAAATAAGATTTTTTTACGCCCTTCTCAATGCCGCTAAAAGACCGGATCCCGGAGCGCGCGCCGTGATTGGCCAGTTACCCTGTCAGGGACTGTGGACGGCGCTTGTCCGGGACGACACAGCGGTGGGATGTTGATTATTATGAGAAAGTTGCCCGGGGTTTTTGAGAACTTAC
>Ga0207012_1077_pt2 | contig 22153 bp, 19 predicted proteins | sample Alteio_BWMinCont_80_FD_153471 | JGI IMG/M metagenome (GOLD analysis project Ga0207012, IMG submission 153471) | Enriched cells from forest soil in Barre Woods Harvard Forest LTER site, Petersham, Massachusetts, United States -... | ecosystem: Environmental > Terrestrial > Soil > Temperate forest >...
AAACAAGCTCATCACACGATATCGAGGAGTCTGAACCACCTAACACACAAAAAAAAAGACGTCCACGAACAATATATAAACAATGGACTCCCCAGATGAAGGCTACTTTCGTTGAAATAGAAACAGGTTTCACAGGGTGGGGAAGATTTAAGAAAATGATACCTACGATGATAGTAAGACACCCAGAACTAGTTTCTGAAAAGAGTGCAACAATTGAAGCAATGCTCCTCCTTGCATCTAAAAATCTAAGTGCGGATAGGGTAAAAGGGATAGTTGAGATGAAACCTAAAGGGGCATCCGAAGCTGAAATCGAAGAAGCACCATCAATAAATGATAATGGACATGAAAATTATACAAAAGATGTGCTAAGAACATTTTGGGTATTAGATCGAAAATATTTCAAGGGTGCCAAGGGTAGAGCTAAGCTTATAGTAGATGAATTGAAGAAATCATATTCTCACTTAAAACCACTTACCACCAAACAGATTTATAATGCGTGTATAGGAAAATGGAAAAATGCTGAGAGCGAAGCGAACACACAAGAATAGGTTTTAAAGTGAATGTTTTTGGAGATTATTCGGATAGTAATCAATCAAGATGGAGTCACCCGCGGTTTTGGCCTGGTTTTGAACTTGCAGATCCAGCAATTTTTTCTGATCCGGTTATTAATCGTATAGTAGATACTAGTTCAGAAAATACTGAGCTAATTTGGGACGAACCTAGTTTTAAATCCGCAGATTCTGCAACTTCTCCTAATCAGGCTATTAGTTCCATAGCTGCATCTGCTTTAGGAAATACAGCCGTGGATTTAGGAAGTAAAAGAGGCAGAAGAAGGGAATTTTCGATTTGGACTGATGACATGGATGAAACTTACAGAAATCTACATCTTTATTATAAAAAACTTGAATGTACAGGATTAGAAAAAAATTCGGCAATAGTGTCTAGAATGAAAGAGGCATACAAGACCGAATTAGGGCCTATAGATAATGTGATAGTTGCCAAAATGTGTTCCAATGCAGCGGATAGACAAAGGCGTGCTAAAGCTAAAGCTGATTCTGCTGCTACCTTGAAACAAGAAAAAAAAGGTAAAACAAACAATCACGAAGAATGGTCTGAGGATGTAGATAAAACCTTCAGAACTCTATATCTAAAGGATATGCACGCAGGTGGAGATCATAAAAAAAGATTCTTACGTATACTGCCTGAGATGGAAAAAGCACACATCGAATTAGATGGTAAAGATCCTAAAATAGTTAAAGAAATGTTTCTTGAAGCATCTAAAAAATTTAACGAACAGAGGAGGGTAGAGAGAAAGAGAGCTAAAGCTTCAGAAACGTTTGCTGTAGCTTTAGGAACAAAAAGAAAGGAAACAAGCTCATCACACGATATCGAGGAGTCTGAACCACCTAACACACAAAAAAAAAGACGTCCACGAACAATATATAAACAATGGACTCCCCAGATGAAGGCTACTTTCGTTGAAATAGAAACAGGTTTCACAGGGTGGGGAAGATTTAAGAAAATGATACCTACGATGATAGTAAGACACCCAGAACTAGTTTCTGAAAAGAGTGCAACAATTGAAGCAATGCTCCTCCTTGCATCTAAAAATCTAAGTGCAGCTAGGGCGCAAGGAATAGTTGAGATGAGACCCATAACGTCATCCGAAACTGAAATCGAAGTAGCACCACCAATAGATGATGATGGGGATGAGTATTTTACAGAAGCAGTAATTGGACTGAAAAGGCCCTTGTTGCATTAGTCTGAAAGGTAAATTTGCGGTGTGTAACAGGTGGGCTCAACTAGACGCCACCCGCATTCTACGCGCTTCTCTAACTCTAGCGCTGCAATAGATGCTTTGATTTCGGGGATTTTTTCTCTGGCAGCTTGCTTTCCTGCTTCATAGAGTAATTCCTTCATTTTGTCGTTAAATGTCCCAACGCCACAGGTTTTTGGACGGATCACAACATCGGCATAGCGGGCGCAAGCTTGATTCTGCCACATAAAGGCAATCTCCATACTGCGAGAAGCTACCTGGAATAGATTGGTGGGTTCAGTTTGATCGAGCAGTTCACTAAGATCGACAGCAATCACATATTGAGCGCCTAGATCACCTGCAACTTTTGCAGGAACTGGATTGATGACTCCGCCATCGACAAGCGCTCTATTGAGATGATCACAAGGTGCGAAAACTAGGGGGATAGAACACGAAGATTGAACCGCAGGAACGAGTTCTCCACCACCAATGGGAACGCATTCTCCAGAATGGAGATCGCTAGCCACAATGACTAAAGGGATTTTTAGATCTTCAAAGCGGTCGGCATGTAGATAGCTATCTAGGACTGTATGCAAGGCTCTCGATTGGTATAGGCCATAACGGCAATCGCTGATATCAAAGTCTAGTAAAGAGTGGGCACGAATATCCCAAATAGACTTCTTGAGCAATTCGATATCGGGATGATCTGCATAAAGGGCGCCTACAATACTTCCTGCGCTGCATCCAACGATTAAGTCAAATTCGATTCCAGCGGCAACAAGTTCTTCGATTACCCCCACATGGGCCATTCCTCGAACACCACCACTTCCAAGTACAAGGGCGACTCGTATATTATCTGGAAGATAGAAGGGAGGTGAAGGTTGTGGGTTTTCGACTTCATCATAGCGTAATGGACCGCAAGCTTGCGTTAGGATACCCATTAATAAGATTAACAACAAAGAACGTTTATTCCATCTTAGCCATAGCTGCTTATCCATTCACTATTCTCCGATTTCTTTGGGTTGACGATTTTTTCACGACCATATCACGTGTAAACGATTTTTTCAAAACAAAATTGAATGTTTTTTTTCTTGATAAAATAGTGTAAGTAAATTATCTTTTGTTTTTATAGGTTAGTTTGTTTTTAAAGTTAGTTTGTTTGTTTAAAGAAATTATGGTTTTAAAATGAACGGTCTTAGATTTATCTCAAATAGTTTTTATATAAATTCAAACATTACTGAGTTCATGGAGTATTTGGATGCAGCGGAAGAACAGTCAGATGACCCCATTCCTGCACAGCCATCTATCAGTTCAGCACCAGGTGTGCCTGCACCTTCAGCACCCATCGATCTAGTAATTAGTTCGGCAGCAACTGCTGCTATAGAAAATACTGTCGAGAAACCAAAAAAAAGAGGTAGACCTATAAAACACGAAGGTTGGACAGACAGCATGCAAGAAACTTATAATAATATACGTTGTAAGTATGAAATACTACATTGTACAGAAAAAGATATAAATAAAGCAATGGTACCTGAAATGAAAATGCTGCACGTGGAATTAAAATCTATAAATGATTTGATAGTTGCCCATATGTGTTCCACAGCAGCGAGTAGACAAAGATATGCTAAAGCTAAAGCCAATTCTGCTGCACTCATTGATTTAGCAATTGGTTCGGCAGCAACTGCTGCTATAGAAAATACTACTGTAGATTTGACGAGAAAAAGGAAAAACCCAAGTTTATCGGATGATAGTCAAGAGGTTAAAAAGAAAGATAGTATCTCTACCGAAACGCAGCAGCCAGTAAATTTTGCTGCTTCTCCTGATTCGGCTATCAGTTCTATAGCTGTTACTACTTTAAAAAATACTCCTGAGGAAGTGAAGTGGAGGTTGTCTAAGAAAATGTATAAAACTTTCCAAGATCTATATCTAGAGGATCTGAAAAAAGAGGGGCCAATGGAAACAGAACCAAGGTTCGATACAAAAGGAAGAATCTTCCGAGTACGGTCTAGGATGGAAAAAATATACCCTGAATTAAAAAAAATAGATAGAGAAGTAGTTACCACTATGTTCAGTAAAGCATGTAAAAAAAATTCCTATCAGAGGTATATAGAGAAAATGAAAGTTAAACCCTTAGAAACGTTTGGTGTAGCTTTACGGACAAAAAGAAAAGAAACAAGCTCATCACTCGATATCAAGCAGTCTGAACCAACTGAAGATGGTAAAACAGCTAAAGATATGACTTGTACAGCAATTAGAACATTAAATTCAGGAGATGCTTTAAAAGAACCTCCTGAAACTGTTGAGTGGACGGATGCGATGGAGGAGAGTTTTAACGCGATCTATAAAGAGTATCAAGAAATACCAGGTCATCAGAATAGGGATAAGTTTTTGATGATGGCGCCCGAAATGAAAAGATTGCACGATAAATTAGAGCCGCTAAGCCTCACAATAGTTGCAGATATGTGTTATAGAGCAGCACACTTATTAAATCGTAAAAGAAGGCTGGAGAAAGAGAAAGCCGCAGGTTATAAGAGAAAAAAAATGTAAGTTTTTTCTTTTGGTGCACAAAATGAAGCAGAAATCCCCCGAATTAAAGCCTATAGCTTCGGTCGGCCCAGGGTTTCACCCCAATGTCATTAACTTAAGAGCTAAGCTACTGAAATGTTGGTCTTTAAATACCTTGCCGCTCAGGGCGAAGCCCAGGAATATAATAGCCTAGGGCAACGCCCTAGGCTATTATATTCCAGAGCTTCGCCCTGAGCGGCAAGGGGTATAAAATCATAAAATTCAATAACTTAATTCTTAAGTTAATGACATTATTACTCGCTCTTTTATGCTGAATCAATGGAAGACTATGACTTTGTGAGAAGTTACACCATTTCTTTACGTTTGTTTTTTTACAAAATACTCATGTCTATATATTTCTATATATTTTTTGTTGATATAAAATATTGTTTTTAGTACTATTGTCTTTTGTATTAATATGATTTTATAGTATTTAATAGGTTTTAAAATGCTTGATAATATATCAAATCCATATAGTTTTCTAGTAAACCCAAACTTTGATCCGTTCTGCGGGGCTTCAGACGAAGTGCAATCACCAGAGGAACGGAAGAAGCTGCCAGATTTTTTTGCTTCTGTTCATGCAGCTTATGTTACTTCCAATGGGCTGTATACCGATTTGGAACTAGCTAATACTCAGCGGTTTGGGGGTAAGCCTAATGTTATATCAGCAGGTCTTGAAACTTCTCCTCAGACTATCAATTCTATAGCAGCTTTTGCTTTAACAAATGCTCCTAAAGGTTTACAAGAGATTGAATCAACTGATATTGAAGAGGTTAAATCTGAGGATAGTGGAGAGGTTGAATCAGATGACACTGAAGAGGTTGAATCATATTGTACTAGAGTCCCTAACCGCTTTAAAGCAAATAAACCTAAACCAACTCCACCTGCTGCTACTGTTGTTTTAGGGAGAAAAAGAAAGGGAGCAAGCTCATCACACGATATCGAGAAGCCTGAACCACCCAAGGAAAAAAAAAGACGAGGTCGCCCACTGAAATATAAAATTTGGACTCCTGAGATGATGGAAACTTTTACTAAAGAATTGCCAAAATACCCAGGGCAGGAAAAGTTTAAAGACATGATACCTGTGATGACACAAAGCCACGATAAATTAATAGGTATAGATGAGAAAACACTTAAAGCTATGTTTTATAGAGCATCTAGAACATTAGGTGAGGCAAGAAAGCGTGCTGAAAAGGCTAATAGAAGAAAAGAGGCAAGACAGGGTAGAGCCTCCTCATTACCTTGTAGTGTGGATTTAGCAAAGTCCCCAATAAAGGATAATGGAGATACCATTTTTACAACTGATGCGCGACAGAAATTTTCGAAAAGAAAAGAACCAAGCTTGTCAGGCGATATTAGCGAAACTAGGTCCTCTAAAGTACATAAATCTGAATCAACTCAATGGACACATATGGCTGAAGAAGAATTTCAGGATGTCATTACTTTAGAAGAATTTCCTAAAACTACTAGTGAAAAAAAACCAGAAGAAAAATTCGAGAATTTGAACGATGCAATGCGGGATAGTTTGAAAGAATTATATCAGCCTCAACAAGGAATAAAAACAGATTTTTTATCCATTGCGTATAAGATGAAAGAACGGCACCAAGAATTAGAACATACAGCTATAGAAATAGTTGAAAAGATGTGTTATAGTGCATCTATAATAATAGGCAGCCAAAGGAACTCAGAGAGGCTTAAAGCCCGAAAAAGAAATGATTCTCCTCCTACCGTCATATCTTTGGGTTCTACATTAAATTCAGGAGATGCGTTAGAACCCCCTCCAAAAAACTATAACTTTCAGGGTAAAATGCTGAAGAGTTTTGAGGAGATATATTGTGAGCATCAAGCAATTCCAGACTCTCATAGAGATGACACGGGTAAGTTTTTAAAGATGGGGTTCAAAATGAAAGAGCGGTTTTCACAATTAGGCGATATACAAGACGTTGAAGAGATGTGTCGTAGCACATCTCTAAAACTAGCTAGTATAAGGTACAAGCAGAGAGCTAAAGCTATAAAGAATGCAGAAAAAGAGATGAGCCTCTCTGGATTACCTTTGAAGTCCACATTTACAGGAGAGTTTTAAGAATCGAGTGATAAACAAATAGATGAGATTTGGACGCCTAAGATGATGGAAAATTTTCGACTCATATATACAAATTGACTTTAAAACTCTGAGTGTGTAGATTCTATGGGGTATGAAACCAGAAGATTTTGTTCCATCATTTAAGCGAGAAGAACGTCGAACATGCATTTATGATCGCGTCTTTTTCGTCCCTCTAACTCTTCATAACCAACCTAAATCAGATTTTGTTTTTCCTGGTTGGGAGCATCCTGATTTATTTGGTAACACTAACCCTGTTTATATCGAGTATTGTAGTGGGAATGGCGCTTGGATTGCCGATAGGGCTGCGAAAAATCCAAATATCAATTGGGTAGGGGTAGAAAGGAAATTCGATCGTGTGCGCAAGTTGTGGTCGAAGGTAAAAAACCACAAACTTAACAACATGATTGTTTTATGTGGGGAAGCCTTGAATGCAACTCAACTCTATTTTCCGACAAATTCTGTTCAAGCAGTTTACATCAATTTTCCTGATCCGTGGCCTAAAAATAGGCACGCTAAAAATCGATTGATTCAACCTTCGTTTACCAATGAAATATGGCGCATTTTGCAAGCAGATTGTCCACTGACATTTGTCACAGATGATCCTCCCTATTCCGCTTGGTTCATTGAAGAAATACAAGCACAGAAAGGATTTGCCTCTAAATATCCAGATCCTTTCTATGTGACCAATATCGATGGATATGGGGAGTCATACTTTGAACAACTCTGGCGTTCAAAAGGACGAACAATCTACACACATGAATTTAAGAAAATTGAACATAAGCGGTGATCATCAACATGATCACCATCATCATGATGAAGAGCCCATTGAAGAACATTCTTCATATATTCCTGCAATAATTTTCGATTTAAAATTCGACGGAGAGGTCGTTCCAGCTGGTTTTGATGCTGTAAAAATCAGCCTCGATGGACGCATGACTGCCGATCTCTCCTGGAAGAAAGCTCAGGAGAGTGCTCAAAAATATGTGCAGATGGGGTATCGCGTTTTTTGGGAAATCGACTTAGGATTATTTGATCAGCTTTCTCGTCCGTTAACCGACCAATCCCAACTCCTTTCACTGATTCTTTCCTTGGAGCAATTTCGCGATACGCTATGGCAGGAATTTCGCGACCATACAGTCGGAATCTGCCTCTATCGTGGACCAGCTGATTTTTCTAAACAGATCCTCAAAGATGATGGACTAGAAGCTAATTGGGAAGAGTGGCAACAGCAGTTTTCGGATGGTGATGAGGATAAACAACATTTATATCGTTTATTCTGTCGGGATGTGGCAGGAGAGTATTTAAATCTTCTTGCTAGTCGACTGCCAGATTCAGTTGAGTGTTTTATTTTATTAGATGCCCAGGGAATTAATGATCCGTTGCATCTTGCCCAGATGTTGACTAAAGAGCGATTTCCACGCATTCATCTTGGTGTGAAGGGCGCTCGAGGATTGGGAGGTGAGCTCGCTTGGGAGGATCCTTTGCAATCGAGTGAAAATGGTGTTTTTTCCAGAACAATTGTGGAGCAACCAAAACAGGATCCCATTCGAATTGGGGTGTGCTTGCCTCCAATGACAGAATGTCGGATGGGGGATCATCAACTGCTCGCCACGATTTTAATCGAACTCGAAACTAAGAAAATACCATTTAGAGTAATCCCTGAAAGTCTACTAACAACTAGTTGGGATGGTTTAGATTTTTTGATGGTGCAATCACAAGGACTTTCTCTACAGGGACTTCGAAAGTTAAAGGGATTTTGTGCAGCAGGAGGTATTGTAGTTGTTGCAGGAAAACCGCTCGAATTGCAAAATGAGATTTCTTTTGAAAATTGGAGGATAAATGGCGACGGTCACTGAAGAAACAACTTTTTTGGAAAATCCAGCAGCGAAACGACTTCAAGCTTTAGCTCGCCATCCCTTTGACTTTACGGTGGAAGGGCATCTGACTCCTCAACGTTTGGAACAATTTGTATCGGAATCCTGTGGATATCGTTTTCTTTATGGTACAGAAAGAGTGACAGAAGAGGTGATGGAAGCTCTTATTGACCTTGCTGATGAAGCGCATGTGATCAAAAAGATGGAGGCGATGCAGTCGGGTGAAGTGGTCAATTGCATTCAAGGAATCCCGAGTGAAAACCGCGAGGTTCTTCACACAGCAACACGTGATTTTTTTGAAAACCCTCAGACAACTCAAGCGGCAAAAGAGGCGACTCAGCTATCCAAAAGGGAAATTGATAAGCTAAAAGCCTTTTTAGCTAAAATTGACCAAGAAAATACATTTTCAGATCTAGTGTGCATCGGTATTGGAGGTTCTGATTTAGGTCCGCGTGCTCACTACATCGCCCTGGAGCACCTTCAAAAGAAGGGGCGCCACGTTCATTTTATTAGCAATATCGATCCTGATGAGGTTTCATCTACCTTGAGGGGGTTGAATCTTAAAAAGACGCTTGTATTGGTGATTTCTAAATCTGGGACTACCCTCGAGACTCTTTCCAATGAAGAATTCGTTAAATCCTATTTCGTTGACCAAGGGATTGATCCACGTAAACATTTTATCTCTGTCACAGGTGAGGGCAGTCCAATGGACGACCGCAACCAATACTTGGAGAGTTTTTATATTTGGGATTGGATAGGAGGACGTTACTCAACCACCTCAATGGTGGGTGGAGTCATGTTGGGGTTTGCATTTGGTTTTGAGGTCTATTGGGAGTTTTTGAAAGGGGCCAATGCCATGGATAAGGTTGCCCTGACCAACAATATTGAAACTAATTTACCTTTGCTCGGAGCTCTATTATCTATTTGGAATCGCAATTTCCTCCATCATCCCACTTTAGCTCTCATTCCTTATTCTCAGGCTTTATCACGCTTTTCAGCCCATATCCAGCAAGTGGAGATGGAATCGAATGGAAAAAGAATCGACCATTTAGGTAGACCTGTTAGATTTCAAACAGGGATGATCATTTGGGGTGAGCCGGGAAGTAATGCGCAACACTCTTTTTATCAACTGATCCATCAAGGGACAGATGTGGTCCCATTGGAATTTATTGGATTTAAAGTGAGCCAGAACCTGCAGGACCATACATATAAGGGTACGACTCTTCAGGAAAAATTGTTATCTAACCTATTTGCCCAGGCGATCGCCTTGGCGCTTGGACAGAAAAGCGATAATCCGAATAAAGCATTTCCTGGAAACCGTCCCTCTCACATTTTACTGTGCAAACAATTAACTCCTTATTCTTTGGGTTCGTTATTGGCTTATTATGAGCATAAAGTGGCTTTTGAGGGTTTTTTGTGGTCGATCAATTCTTTCGACCAGGAAGGGGTGCAGCTAGGGAAGAAATTGGCTCAGAAATTAATCGATCGCTTTGCTGATCCAAAAGGATCTCCTCCGTATCCCTTGGGCGATGCTTTTATTAAACAACTCGACTCTCTATAAGAGATTTATGAATACCAAAAAAATTGAAATACCCCGAAGAAACGGACTTTGTGCTCATTGTCAGCAACCTCTTCAGCCCGGGACGCCTTATTTTTCCGTCTTGTTGGATGAGACTAAAGAGGGTGTATACACTAGATTAGATTACAAGGCCGATTGTTGGAAGCAAGAGGGGTTGCAACAAAGTTATCAAAAAGCTAGGAGTATTTGGAAGGCAAAGGTCCCTCTTAAAAAGGATTTGTCTGAACTCCCCAAGCAACGCGATGCCCGTGCATTATTTCTTCTTAAAGAGTCACTAGCGAATCATGCTCCTGAGTCTTATGCAGAATCGTTTGTGCTTTCGCTTTATCTAGCGAGGAGGAGAAAGATTGCAATGCGACAAGAGAGTTTTTTTAGCGATGGCCACCCGGCCTCCCTTTATGAAGTCTATGAAACAGAGGAAATGTTGCTAGTTCCTAAGTTAGCTCTATCCAATCTTGAGGTTGAGAAAATTCAGTTAGCTATAGCGGCTAAACTTAAATAACCTAACGCAGGCCTCTAGAAGTCGTAAAAAATAGCTATTTAATTTGGAGTGCGGTGACTTGTCACCGCTTTGTTTAGCTCGACTTGTCGAGCGTATAAATTACAAGAAACTGTTCAACACCATATATCGATAAGATTTGGTTGCTAATACGCTCGACAAGTCGAGCTAAACAAAGCGGTGACAAGTCACCGCACTCCAAATTAAATACCATAATTTCCTGGAAAATAATTATATTTTGTGTTACAATTGTTTTTACTTTTTAAATTTACTATTGGAGTTAGAATGAAAAAATCGATTGTACTCTTTATGTTCTGCTTTTCTACCTTATTTAGTTTAGGCGAAGCTGATGAATATACATACAAAACCTGGACTCCTCCAGTTCATGCTCGCGGTCTTAAAACTCAAGCACTGAAGGGAGCTCCTCGTTATGTCGCTTTTGACAATAATCAACCGACTGTTAAAATCGGGGTGATCAACCAGTCGAGTGCAGTCGATTCTGTCCTCCTAGAAGCTATATTAGCAGCTGTGACTAAACAAGTTGTTGATGATTTTTTTCCTTATTATGGCGTAGGGGTCAATTTTCGTGTGTTGGAAGATTCCTCTGATGACTGGGATGTTTATGTCCCATTGATTATCACTGACACCTTGACAAATCCTCCACAGGCTCTTGCTTTCCATTCAATGGAAGATTCTACCAACCGTAATGGGATCCCAATTCATGAATTTGTTGTCGATTCCCCTGTATTAGCAAATGGAACTCCATACATTGTAATCCCTTTAGGCACGATTAAAGGAAGTTATGGGGTTATTCCGACTGCGGGCTCTCAAAATCCATTTTCTCCCCCCACTTTTGAAACTGTTCTGAGTTTTGCGATCAGTCATGAAGTCTTGGAAACTTTGCATAATTACGGAGTTAATAAGTATTACTCTTATCAAAAATTCAAGGGAAACACAATGATAAGCATCGATTATTTTGTTGCTGAAGTTTGCGATCCCGTGGAACATTCTCCGGGGTATCTAATCGATGGCTTTAATATGTCGAATTTTGTTCTCCCTAGCTATTGGGTGCCGGAATTAGCAGAAGGTCCATTTGACTTTTTAGATACAGTACCTGCCCCCTTAACCCCGTATGCAGGGGAACTCATGTATACGGCCACAAACTCCTATGGCAGCCAAAACTATATTCTTTCTTCATCCCCTTATGATCCTGAGACGCTTCAGCATATTCCTCAAGAGATTCTGTTTTCTTCTCGAAGACCTAATGATCGCGGTCGAGGTCGGGGTAATGCTGGTGATTTGCACCTGATGCACCTCATCGAGGACCCTATCATCGTGGAAGAGTTTGAGGGTAACTGATCCCAAGAGGGTAATTCAACACAAAGAAAAACTTCCCAAACAACAGGATAGGTTGAACTACGGAACGCAATTCATCGCAAAGGCGCAAAGATACGCAAAGAGCAAAAAAAATGATCAGACGAATAAGCTGTGAATGATGAAAAATTAGAGATTCTTAGATCGGTATTTCAAATAAAAAGCTTGTTAAAATCACCATCTTGTTCATTCTGATCATTTTTTTGCTCTTTGCGAATCTTTGCGTCGCTTTGCGCCTTTGCGATGAATTGCGTTTGTTCTTTGACAAAATTCGATCCCCATGCCATCGTTTAGAGTATGAAGTTAGTTTATTGTATCCTATTATTTCTTTTTTCGAATCTTTCTGGACTGGAACCGACGTCTGGAAAGCTGAGAACTCTGTATAACAGTCTGGATCCATCATCCATTTCCCAACATCTTGCCCTTTATGAACTCTATCCACAATCATTAGAGGGACAGCAAGCATTGAGAAACGCCTACGAACTCTTAACTGTGAGGAGTCCTACAAAGCTCGATGTTGTCGTTCTACCTCGTCCACTGCTCAGTTCTTTGAACGCACTCATTGGATTGATCAATAAGCAACCCGATACGCCCACGATTGAGTTAAGTGCTAGTGAGATAGAGGTGATTGATAAACTATCCTGTTGGTTACCCAACCGACAGCTTCCGGGTTACCATGCCACGAATGAAGCACAAGTCTTGAAGCTTGAATCTTCTCAAATTGATCTAGCGAGGGGAGTGCTGCTCTCACAGTTGGGGAATGATCCCGATGCGATGCGTAAGATCCGTACTTATGAGTCGACAATTGATTTGATGGCACTTCAGGTTCTAACAAGAGTCTCAATGAGTGACTCACCGCAAAATAAAATTAGGGCAATCAATCATTTTATCTTTGAAGAGATGGGGTTTCGCTTTCCTCCTCATTCTACTTATGTGAAAGATATCGATCTCTATACATTTCTTCCTTCTGTGCTCGATTCACGACGAGGGGTCTGTCTGGGTGTTTCCATTTTGTATATATGCCTTGCGCAGCGCTTAAATTTAGAGCTAGAGATTGTCACTCCTCCTGGTCACATTTTTGTGAGATGGCATGATGGGGATAAGAGCATCAATATTGAAACAACAGCTCGAGGTGTCGATCTGCCGGATGAAGTTTATCTAGGCATTGATACGAGAAAACTCTATAAGCGTAATATTAAAGAAACAATCGGGTTTGCGCATTTTAATCAGTCGGGAACTTTTCTGGAGAGAAAAGAATATGATAAGGCGATGAATTCATATAAGAAAGCGCGCGAATATACAGGTGAAGATGCGCAAGTATTAAGTTTTCTGGGTTATACCGCTGCCTTAAAAGGGGATGATCAACTTGCAAGGCATTTGCTTGGGCAGGTGGTCGATCATCTATCGGATGATGCAGTTTCTAAAGAGACCATTCCCGAGGATTACCTAAACGGAAATGTTTCTGGAGAAGGAATAGGCGCTATTTTTATGCATGTGGATAAAACCCGTGAATCACTACTGACTAAAAAAGAACGCCTGGAGAAAATACTAGAGAGTTACCCGCGCTTTAGGGAAGGGTTGTTTAGTTTAGCTGGCACGTGGTTACAGTTGCATCGTTCTGATGCTGCACTGCGCACGCTAGAACGCTATCATCAAATCGATCCTAACAACGCAACTGTTGAATACTATTTGGCCGCCTTATATACTGAGCGTTTGGACTACAATAATGCATGGAAGCATTTGAAGATTGCTGAGCAGCTTGTTGCAATGCGTCAGCACGATCCTGAGGCGTTAATTGAATTGCGACAAGAATTAAAACAGTGTTGCCCTGAATAGAAAGAGGAATAACATGAAAATTTACACTAAAACAGGCGATAAAGGAAAAACCTCACTTTTTACGGGTGAGCGTGTCTCAAAACACGATCCCTTCATCGAAGCAATTGGATCGGTAGATGAATGTAATTCTGCATTAGGTGCTGCCATTGCTCTGATGCCTGTGACAAAGGATATGGCCCCTATTAGAGAACAGTTGATTATCATTCAACATGCTCTCTTTGATGTCGGGGCTGCTTTGGCTACTCCACGGACATGTGCTAGCGAGAAAAAACTAGAAAAAACCCGATTTGATCATGAAGAGGTGGAGCGTTTAGAACATTGGATCGATGAGATGACTGATCAACTTCCGCCGCTTAGAGCCTTTATATTGCCTGGAGGGCATTCTGCGGGGGCTATGTTACATCTTGCACGCAGCATATGCCGTCGAGCTGAAAGACGCATCCTTCCTATCTACGAAAAGGGGGATGTTTCAGATAACGTGGTTCAATACATCAACCGCTTATCTGATTATCTATTTTGCTTATCGAGATATGTGAATTTCCTAAATAAATTACCCGAAACCCAGTGGCAACAGCATCAGCTGCGGTCGTCGTAGTCAAAGGGACAATAGGGACAATAGGGACAATAGTTTTTTTTAGATAAGATAGTATTTTACGAGAAGATGTTAAAAAATCAACAAGAAGGATGGTTTAAATGTCCCTATTGTCCCTTTTTTCTTTCAACGTCTCAAACCAAAGATGTTTTGCGACATTGCAGGGGCGTTAGCATCCTGCACAATGGGAACGTCGTTATGAGCGACAGCTTCAATCCAAACCTTAGCTTTTTCTGAAAAGATCGCAATTTCATCAGCGATTTGATCTCCACGTAAATTCTGAATATGAAATCGTTCGTATAAGATCAGATGATCGGTTTTTTTGCTAAAAGCAAAAATTCCATGAAGTGGGGGGGTGCCTCCATTCGATCGGAGAGCAGCTTTGAATAGATCGATCCGGTATCGCCCTGTAGTAACGGTTCCGATTACGGTGCCCATAATCAAAAACTGACCGAGAGAATCGAGTTCAAATTGTATCGGTACGTTGTTTTTCAGTTTGATCAAGCAGGTATCTTTGTTATCGGGGGATAAATTCGGGATACCTAGCTTTGCCCCTATTTCTTGTAATAACTGTCCAAGTATTCCTGAAACCATGATCCCCTCCTAATCCTCATCTTCTTCGTATTCTTCAATAAGATCTTCGAGCTGATCTTCCAATTCTTCTAGTGCTTCCAATATTGTTTCATAAATCATATCGCGTCGACCAAACGTGACCTTAGTGTCTTCGTTTTCAGTTCTTTGGAAAAGCTTGGGGGAAACTTGACGAACGGCATCTCTCATTTGATTGAGGACGATGATGAGCGCTTTTATTTGAATAATTTGCTTTTCGTTAGTCTGCATAGTTACCATTAATAACTCCAGGTTTAGTCGATCTAGATTTTATTTTCTACCAATTTGGGTCAGTCCTAAAATGTTTTTGCCTACTCCGATGATTTGATCAGGAGTGGGACTAGGAGTTCGAATAATTTTAAGAAAACCAGCAGCCATCGCAAGATCTGTCACTTGATTTTTTATGATGGCCCCTTCAGTGCTGTTTTTTTGTAGTTTGGCAATCTGTCTATTAACTGTGGGGGTGCATTTTGTAAAATATGAGAGCTGTGACAACATAGCCTGTACGTCTTTAATCAATCTGATTGCATTAGCTAAACGACCGTGTTCGATATCAGAGCCTCTATACTTAGTTTCTGCTCCACCTTTGCTCAGAAGGTCTTTTAGGATGACTTTACTATCTTGGCCTGGATAGCGCTCGATGAGTTCAAACAAAGCTTCCAATTGTTGAGTGTTATCATGGGCGAGGTCGGTGAAGAGGTGATTAAGGTCGACGGCTTCACCCACTGATTTCAGAGAGATTTTGGAAACATCGATCGCTCCTTTTCTAATTGCTTCTGCATTTACCCCAACATACTGGCGGGTTGCTTTTTCTATAGTTGCTTTCACAAGGGGGTCTGTGGCTGTTTCTAACAGAAATTTAAGTGCTTGGCTTCCCAAAAACTTGTTGGCATGGCTATCGTTGATCAATTTAAGGACATCGTTGACTGTTGGGTTTTTTGGGAGGCTCGCATTCAGTTTTCCTAAGATTTTAGGGTCATTATGAGGGAATCTTTTGGAAGTATCCTGTTGTCCTTGTTGGAATTCCTGTCCGGAGTCCTCAGAAGATGAGTCTCCTTTCTCTTCCACACCTCCAACTGTCTGTTCACCCTCATGTCCTTCTGTTTGGCTGCTAGCGGTTGTTCCTTTGCCTTTGTCCAATTTTTCTGCACGTTTAGCAAGAGATTGAGCTGAGTTCGGATTACCTGAAGGGACTTCGTCCTCTTCACCGGATGCTAGTGTATCACTAGCAGCTACCTGTTGGTTCTGTTGAATGGTAGTATCTGTATTATCCACGGGTACGGATACAGACTGGATCATACCGGCTGGGATGTGTGTATTTGAAATGTCTGGCATAAGAACCCCCTAATAGGAGAATAACTATCTAATATCATTATACAATTATTTATTAATATTTAAAAATAAAAAATTACAATGAGAAATTATGACAATAATAATAGAGAGAAAAAAAGGGACAATAGGGACAATAAGAAAGATGGTAAAAATGCCCTATTGTCCCTGTTTTTTTATGACATCTGGACTCTTCCAAGAGGTTGGATGCGAATCTCGGAGACGATTTCTTGATAGGAGAGCACCGAGATATCGGTGAATTCCATTTCGATGAGTTTTCTGACGAAACGGCGTACGTCAATAGCAGTAAGAAGGACAGGAGGTTGTCCACCGGGAGGAGGTGGAACTACGGTGTTTCTGACACCTTGTAGAATGAGCTGAACAGAGTCTGGATCCAAGGCTAGATACGAACCTGCTGAGGTCTGTTTGATGGCTCCACGTACCATATCCTCAATTTCAGGATCTAAGATATAAACAGATAGTACAGACTGCCCTTGGGAGTATTTAAAGCTGATATAGCGTTTCAGTGAAGCACGGATGTATTCTGTGAGGAGAACCGTATCTTTTTCCGTTTGAGCCCATTCGCTGAGTGATTCTAGGATTGTTCTTAAGTCTTTAATGGAGACTTGTTCTTGGATGAGGCGTTTGAAGATATCGGTCATTTTCTGTAGAGGGATTAAGCGGGTTACCTCTTTGACTAGATCTGGGAAGGATTTTTCGACGAATTCAAGCATCGATTTTACTTCTTGGATCCCGACGAATTCGTTTGCGTAGTGTCTGAAAAAGTAGGAAAGATGTAGGATCATCACTTCGAGTGAATTCCAATATTTGATTCCAGCTTTATCGAGAAGTTCTTTGTGTTTGCTATCGACCCACAGCGAGGGGAGACCTAAAGAGTTCTTATATGTAGTAAAAGGAAGGTTATATCGTTTGAGGTTTTCTTCTGATTCATTGGTTAACAGATGATTTTCCAATACTTTTCCGCGTACAATGGGAACTTCATTCAAATGGATCGAGTATTCATCAGCTTCAAGAACAGGTGAATCTGTTCTAACGTGCACCCCAGGATAACGCACTCCAAGATCTGCATAGAGGGCCTGGCGCATACGAGGAATCATTTGGTCGACGAAATTCTGATTTTTTGGGGCTTTCTGAACCTCTAGAGTCAATCCTTTTCCACATTCGATAATAACCGGTAAGGTGAGGGCATAGCTATCGATGCCGCCACCAGAAATGACTTTATGGCCTTTAACTGACGTTTCCGTTGACGTGGCTCCAGCCCCCGTCATCATTCCACCACCAGCTTGAGTTTTGGCTAACTCGATCTGTTGCTGTTCGTTCGACCATAGAGCATAACCAATAAGTCCGAATGCCGCAGATAAGATTAGGAATGGAGCTGTTGGAAAACCTGGAATAACGGCCATCCCCATTAAAAATCCGGCGGCAATCATCAACGCTTTAGGTTGTTTTAAGATCTGTCCGGAAATTTCACTACCTAGGTTAGAAACCTCTTTTTCACTCGAAACGCGAGTCGTTACGATACCGGCAGTGATAGAGATCAAAAGAGCTGGGATTTGAGAGACTAAGCCGTCACCAATGGAGAGCAAGGAGTATGTCGTCGCTGCCTCGGCTCCACTCATATCATGCATAGAAACCCCGATAATCATCCCCCCGATGACGTTGATCAGAGTAATGACAATACCGGCGATCGCATCCCCTTTAACGAATTTCATGGCACCGTCCATGGCACCATACAGCTGACTTTCCTTCTGAATAGCCAGTCGTTTTTCACGCGCTTGGTTGGAATCGAGGATCCCCGCACGCATATCCGCATCGATACTCATCTGCTTACCTGGCATCGCATCCAAGGTAAAACGGGCAGCAACCTCAGCAACACGCTCAGCACCCTTTGTAATCACAATAAACTGTACGAGGGTGATGATTAAGAAGATAACACCCCCTACGACGAAGTTTCCTCCCACGACGAAGTTACCGAAGGAAAAGATGATATCCCCTGCGTTGGCATGTAGCAAAATTTGGCGCGTAGAGGCGATATTTAGGCCTAATCGATACAGGGTAGTAATAAGTAGCAATGAAGGGAAGATAGTCAGTTGTGTGGCACTAGGAATGTATAGAGCAACCATCAAAAGAGCGACGGAAGCTGACAGGTTAATGGCGATCAAGTAGTCAATAATGTGAGGATTGACGGGAACGACGATCATTCCCAAAATACCAATGATTAAAACAGCTAACGCGATATCACTGGATTTAGAAATGCGTTGGAGGGAGGCTTCCCCCCCAAGTCTTGCAGTTATCCCTTCAAGAACGTTTCTTAGAAATTGCATGTGTCTTTACTCTTCTGCTTCTTTTGCTACGTAATCATAGCGTTCTTCTGTATTTAATGCACCTATCCATTTGATGATTTCTGCTATAGGTTCATAGGTCTCTTCGGGAACGTACTCGTACACATCCCCCTCTTCCCACAACTTATGTGCTAATTTGATATTTCGTACAACAGGAATATCATTTGCCTCTGCAATTGCAATCATTCGTTCAGCTAAAATATTCTCACCCATGGCGATGATATAAGGGGCGATATCAACATCTTTTTGATAACCAATCGCGATGGCAAGGTGTGTTGGGTTAGTCACCACTGCCTGTGCTCTCTTAACTCCACCGGCTGGTCCTTCCGAATAGGCGATCTCTTGGGCAATTTGTTTACGTTTACCTTTAATTTGAGGGTCACCTTCTGAGTTTTTATACTCCTGTTTGGTCTCGAATTTCTCCATCATCATTTCTTTTGCAAACGATTTTTTTTGGTAAGCAAAGTCAGCGACGGCAACGACGATAAAGAACAATCCGACCTTGATGACGACTTCCATAAGAAAGGCATGGAAGATTAAGAGGGTGGAGGCCATGGGGACTGAAACGGCATGAATTAGAACGGGTAAGCTGTCGTACATCACATCGTAGATAATCCAGGAAGCAACTGAGATTTTTATTATAGATTTAATCAGTTCAACAAGGGTTTTCATTTTGAATTTACCCTTTAAGTTTTGAACCGGATCGAATTTTTTGATATCAAATTTAAATACTTCTGGTGCAAAAACGGGACCTATAGAGAGGAAGTCGATGAGGACCCCGATAGAAGCAACTGCCATAAGTGCTGGGATACTGCATGTGAAGATGACGAGGTTTGCTTGTTCCATTAAAGTGGCAATTGAGATATCTAAATTGTGTTCTGAAATTTGAGCAAATGTGGTCACGATAAACCCACCCATCTCCTGGTAGAGGTAGTGGCTCATCTGTAGGATGATCCATATCGACGCGATGAATGTAAAGGCAGAGGGCAGGTCTTGTGACTTGGCGATCTGTCCTTTTTTTCTGGCATCCCTAAGTTTCTTTGGGGAGGCCTTCTCGGTTTTTTCGCCCATAATAGTGCTTCCTAAATAAATGCCGATGATATATAGTGCATATCACCCCAATTACTAGTATACTTGACTTAAGTAACTAAGTCAAGTGGTATTTATAGTTTGTTTTTTAAAAATGAGCCATTGTGATTTCCGAGAATCATCGAAGAAGTGCAACGGGAATGGTTCAATAATCGGAGTCATCATCATGGCAGGCCTTTCATGTGGAATCGTTGGACTTCCCAACGTGGGAAAATCGACTTTATTTAATGCATTGACGTCTAATCAGGCGGAAGCCTCTAATTACCCCTTCTGTACGATCGATCCCAATATCGGCATTGTGGATGTTTATGATCCTAGATTAAATGTTCTATCGCAATTATCTGGAAGTGCTAAAATTGTCTATGCAAGCATGAAATTTGTTGATATCGCCGGTTTGGTTGCAGGAGCATCAAAGGGGGAAGGACTAGGTAACCAGTTCTTAACCAATATTCGAGAAACAGACGCGATCGTCCATGTTGTGCGTTGCTTTGATTCAGATGATATTATTCATGTGTCTGGCAATGTTGATCCTATTAGGGATATTGAAGTCATCAATCTAGAACTGTGCCTCTCTGATCTCCAGATGGCAGAAAATGTGATTTCGAGATTAGAAAAACAGGTTAAAGCGAAGAAGGATCTCCAACCCGCCTTAACCTTTATGATGCGCGCACGTGATCATCTCAATGAGAATCATCCAATCCGCACGTTAGTTGTTTCTGAAGAAGAAGCTCCATTCTTGATCACCTATCCGTTCCTCACTTCTAAGAAGGTCTTGTATGTTGCAAACGTAGCTGAAAGCGATCTTCCAGGAATGGATAATCCTTATGTCCAACAAGTTAGGAAATATGCGGAAGCTGAAGGCAACAAAGTCATCACGATCTGTGCGAGATTGGAAGAAGAAATAGCACAACTGCCAATAGAAGAGCGCGCATCATTTTTAGAGAGTCTTGGTATGCACGAATCTGGACTTACAAGATTGATTAGAGACTCTTTTAAAATGCTCGATCTCATCACTTATTTGACGACAGGTGAGATGGAAACACGTGCTTGGACCATCACAAATAACATGCCTGCCTCTGAAGCAGCTGGAAAAATTCACACAGACATTCAGAAAGGATTTATCCGTGCTGAGGTTGTGAGCTATGACGATATGGTTCATTTTGGAGGTCGTACAGGGGCTCGTGAAAAAGGAAAAGTACGGGCTGAAGGACGTGATTATATTGTCAAAGACGGCGACGTCATCTTATTCATGCACCATTAAGTCTAAAGGAATATTGTGGATCTATTTATTACGTGTGGACAGGCCCTCGAAGAAGTATTGCAGCAAGAATTAATTGCTTTGGGGTATCCATGGGCAGTGACGGGGTTTAGGGGCGTGTCTGTCTCAGACGTTGGTTTAAATGATATCTATAGGATTAATTATCTTTCTCGTGTTGGTGGAAGAGTATTACTGCCATTAGCTCGTTTTTATTGCAAAGATGATCGAGGCCTCTATATGGGTGCCGGAAAGATTGATTGGCGAGATTATATCCCTTCTGGCAAATCGATTGCGATTGATGCTAACGTGAATCACACAAATATACGCAATAGTTTGTATGCAGCCCAGGTTGTCAAGGATGCGATCTGTGATCAGCTGAGAGAAAGTTTGGGGTACCGTCCAAATGTCGATGTAAAAAATCCCGACGTACAACTCAATCTCTATATTACCGATAATCGTGCCATTTTGAGTTTTGATACCTCAGGATCCTCTCTGAATAAAAGAGGGTATAGACAAGAGTTTACTGAAGCTTCGATGCAAGAGAACTTGGCCGCTGCACTCCTTCAAATTGGTGGTTTCAACGGTTCTGAGATTTTTTGTGATCCTTGCTGTGGTTCAGGGACCTTATTAATCGAAGCCGCATTGATGGCTGCTAAAATAGCCCCTGGTTTTTTGCGCACTAAATGGGGCTTCCAGTATTTACCTGAGCATAGCAACGAAAAATGGCTTAAAGTGAAAGCAGAAATCGATAGTCAGAGGGTCGATCTTGAACCGGGGAAAATCTTCGGGGCAGATATCAATAAACAAGCTGTTCATGCAACAAAGGTCAATCTACGTGCAGCTGGTCTACATAGATTTGTAGAGGTTATTCAGTCTGATATTAGAGATTATACTCCTCCTACCGCCCCTAATTTTCTGATGACCAATCCCCCCTATGGCCGACGTCTTGATGAAGATAAGCAGTTATGGATGCTCTACCAAGAGATCGGAGATTTCATGAAGCAAAAAATGTCAAAACCCTCTAAGGGATTTGTTTTCACCGGAAATCTAGACCTAGCTAAAGAAGTGGGGTTAACACCTAATCGTCGACATGTGTTGTCAACTGGTGGTTTGGAAGCGCGCTTGTTAGAATTTGATGTCTATTAAATCTATACTATGATATAACTCAATGTTTCACCGGGGACCTCATGGAATGAGGCAGTTCGAACCAGGTCAGGACAGGAATGTAGCAGCCTTAAGAATGTCGCTTTATGCCTTGAGATAATCTCCGGTGTTTTTTTGTAGCACGGACCTTCGGAAGGATGAATTATGAAAGATGAAGGATGA
>Ga0207012_1082_pt2 | contig 21905 bp, 21 predicted proteins | sample Alteio_BWMinCont_80_FD_153471 | JGI IMG/M metagenome (GOLD analysis project Ga0207012, IMG submission 153471) | Enriched cells from forest soil in Barre Woods Harvard Forest LTER site, Petersham, Massachusetts, United States -... | ecosystem: Environmental > Terrestrial > Soil > Temperate forest >...
GTATATATTATTATCCCGGTCTTCCAATTCAGCTATTGATTCATTCAGATTATTTACCTGGTTCTGTAACTGCTCGTACTGCTCCCGGAGGTTATTTACATCACCAGACATTTGCTTTTCCCGGGGTGAATCGAGAAAGTGGAGAGGTAATAGGCTGGGTAGGCAGCACCGGTAAAAGTACCGGCCCCCATTGCCATTACGAGGTAATAAAGAATGGAGATAAGATCGATCCCATACACTTCTTCTTCAACGACCTTAGCCCTACAGACTACGAGCGCATAGTCCGCATCGCAGCATCCGGCAACCAGTCGTTCGACTAATCAATAGCAGTGGTCTTTTAACGACTTAACTATTTATTTAAGTATTATTTACCAATGCTAAATGATACGTATTTATTTTTGGCACAGTTTTTTCTTAATGTAATTTTATAGTCTCCTACTTAAAAGCATTCTGCAAAAAAGAAATTATGAAAATAACTAGAATAGCCATTCTGTTGGCCCTGGTGTTTTGCGCGTCACCCAAAATTTATGCGCAGCTAAGTATTGGTATCAGCATATCTGCCCGCATAGCGCCACCTGCTTTGCCCGTTTATGAGCAGCCTATGTGTCCCGATGATGGGTACATATGGACTCCCGGTTATTGGGCGTACGATGATATAGACGGTTACTATTGGGTACCTGGGGTTTGGGTAAGACCACCGCAATACGGTTATTTGTGGACACCTTGCTATTGGGGTTACGAAGGTGGGGTGTATGGCTTTCACCGCGGCTATTGGGGGCGCCACGTAGGCTTTTACGGTGGTGTCAATTATGGCTATGGTTATGGCGGTTCAGGCTACGGCGGTGGCATGTGGGAGGGCAACCACTTCAGGTACAATACTGCTGTAACGCGTGTTAATACTACCGTTATACATAACACCTACATAAACAATACGGTCATCAATAATACTACCGTCAACAACCACACCAGTTTCAATGGTCCGGGTGGTGTAGGGGCAAGGCCATCGCAACAAGAGCAGATGGCTATGCGTGAGCAACATGTGCAGCCCACCACGCAACAGATGAGCCATCAGCAAACTGCCAGCCGCGATCGCAGCCAGTTTGCCAATGTAAATCATGGCAAACCTGCAACCGCTGCAATGAATTCAGTAGGTGGTCAACGCTTCAATGCTGGAGGCAGACAAGCCCCTCCACCACAGCCTCGCTCCATGCCCGCTCAAGGTCATAATGCAGTACAGAACAATGCACAAAGGCAACCCAATGTGCAGTCTCAGCCGCAGCGTGGTATGCAACAGTCTAATTCGCAGGCAGGCCAGCGCCAGGCACCTCAACAGCAAATGCGCCAGCAACCACAACAGCAGCAACATCAGGCTCCGCAGCAACAAATGCGTCAACAACAGCAGATGCAGCAGCAACATCAGGCTCCGCAGCAACAGCAAATGCGCCAGCAACCACAACAGCAGCAACGTCAGGCTCCGCAGCAACAAATGCGCCAGCAACCACAGCAACAGCAGATGCAGCAACAACGTCAGGCTCCACAGCAACAGATGCGTCAGCAACCACAACAGCAGATGCAACAACGCCAGGCACCTCAACAACAGCAACGTCAAGCTCCTCAGCAGTCACGTCCCGAAGGTGGTGAGGGCGAACATCGTCATTGATCATATATCAGCAACATAATACAAGCGGTAAGGAATTATTCCTTACCGCTTTTTTATTGAATGCATCCAGACCGCTTTTTTATTGAATGCATCCAGTACTAAATGTTAGTAAAAATGAGTGCTCTTGTAGTGGGTAGCTGTTATGATAAGGCTCACGCAGCATCTTACAATCAATCGTTCATCACATATCAAAGCCGCTACCTCAGTCTAAAATTACAAATCTACCTGGTCTCATAACATCCTGTGTTTCCGCTTCCCCCATTATTTTGTCCGCTTCAGATACATTCTACCTCCTTGATTAATATTAAAAATTGAATTTTGAATAAAAAGCACGATGCGAAAAACAATGACGTTTTGGTTAGTTCGACTCGTTGCTAAAAGTCTCTGTTTTCTAATGAAATTTTTTGTCAGAATGCTAATAAAAACTTTGTCTGGGGTGGGTCAAACGTTTTAAGAGGCTCAAATGATTTAAATAGAATGTATTAAATGAGAAGCATGCAAAAAGCCGTTATTCATAGCGGCTTTTTGCATGTTGTAATTGCTTAACGGGAGTAATAAAATTTTAATAAAACCATTTTCTGGATTTTAATTGAGCCTGTCGGTTAAAATATTGTATTTCCGTTTCCCCTGCTATTTTGTCCGGTTCACATTGGTTCTCCATCCTTTACTAATGTTGAAAATTGAATTTTGAAGGAAATAACACTTCACTAAACTAAAATAGAATATGAAAAAGACAATGTTGATTTGCTTCGTTTTGCTTTCTGCAAAAACTTTCGCTCAAAATTCCGACAAAGGTTTTGTTCAGGGTATGTTGCAACGCTTAGAATTTGGGGTTATAGCAGGTGCCAATTATAGCAATTTTACTAATGCAAGTTTCAGTACCGATCCTTTAACCGGTTTTCATGTAGGCGGTGTTGTAGGTTTTAAAATTACAAAGCACTTTTCGATACAAGAAGACTTTTTGTTTTCTACTGAAGGAGCAAAAAATAAAAGCGATGCATTTGAGAAACAGGATATCAGCCTTTACTACATCCGGGTACCTTTCCTTATCAGATACAAAAGCAATTTGGGACTTTTTGCCGAAGCGGGACCTCAAGTGGGAATGAAAATAAAGGAAGATGTTTCATGGATGCCTGGTGGACAATTTGCAAAGAACGTGGATGCAGGTATCGTTGGAGGTATTGGATACCAGTCTAAAATAGGTCTGGGCATCGGTGCAAGATATATTTATGGCATATCCAACGTAGGCAACTTTAATAATGCAACAGTAAAGAACAACTTTAATAACAATAATGTGCAGGTCAGCGTATTTTATATATTCTAGTCCTCTGCAATACAAAACAAATACTTTTGCATCAATGCCAAACGATCTGCCATTAAAAAACCTGAAGCGGCTGAACCGGATGATATCCTTTATGACAGCCCTTTTGGCTTTCATTTTTTTGTCCACAGTTACACACGATATATACACGCTGTCTTTGCGTTTTTTGCAGGTGATACTATTTATGTCGGCTCAAAGTTTTGCCAATGTATTTTTGCTTAGAATATTCATCAATAAAAGCCAGCCTGGACTCCAGTATTCTAAAATAAAATTTTACGTGTCCAGCTATATCACAACAATAGCTATCTGGCTTTGCGTCAGGGCCCTGTATTCTTACCAGACTGGTATCAGGTGGGAGGGCGAGGGCGCAAATGTAATGCAGGCCTATTGTCTTGCTATTGTTGCTATTTTTGTGCTCAATACACTTATTCTTACTTTACAGAATCTGGTTATTCTACAGCATAACAAAGCTCAAAGTGAGATCGAGAATCTGCAACTGCAGGCTAATATCAGCGAAACTGCAAACCTGTTATTAAGACAGCAGATCCACCCTCATTTCCTTTTTAATGCATTGAACACTATAAAATCGCTTTACAAGCAAGACCTGCAGCAGGGAGAAGATTATCTGGTGCACCTGGCCAACTTTTTAAGGGTGTCTATTTCAAACCACACCACAAAAACCACCTTGATAAAAAACGAACTTGAATTTTGTCTGGATTACCTGAAAATGCAGAAAATACGATTTGGCATAGCGTTAGACTATTCAATTATTATCCCGGAAGAGATCATCGAAAATAAATACCTGCCTTTTTTTTCTTTGCAGCCCTTGGTCGAGAATGCATTAAAACATAACGATCTTACCGAAGAGTGCCCTATATTAATTACGATCACTGAAGAAAATGGTTACCTGCTTGTTGCTAATAATATACAGCCACGTAACTATAAAGAAACCTCAACAGGCCAGGGCTTATCAAATCTGGCCGAACGTTATCGTTTGTTAGGTGCAGAAGAAATCAAGATTTCGTCTGATAATTTCTTCTTCACCGTAGGCATAAAAATATTAGATAAATGAAAGTTGTTATTATAGAAGATGAACGGATTACGGCTGAAGACCTGAAACAAACAATAAGGCAGGCAGATCCTGTTTTCGAGATCGTCGCAACATTAAGATCTGTGAAGGAAGGCTTGGCATGGTTTAAATCTAATACGCCACCTGATCTTATATTCAGTGATATTCAGTTGGGCGATGGGCTTAGTTTCGAAATCCTTGGCGATCTGGGTATCCCGGTAATATTTTGTACCGCTTACGACGAGTATGCACTCAATGCATTCAAAATGTATGGAATAGATTATATCCTGAAGCCATTTAACCTTACATCAGTTACTGCTGCACTGCAAAAGTTCAATAAACTCACCCAGTTAAAGCAAGAAGAGATAACCAGGCAATACGAATCTATCAGGCGCCTGTTTTCAGATTCAAAAATAGTAAAAGCTTCCTCCTCGCTACTCATACATTACAAAGACACTATCTTTCCTGTAAAGATCGAGGATATCGCTTTATTCCACCTTGAGCATGAGCTGGTTACTTTGGTGACATTCAACAAAATAACTTATTACCCCGGTAAAAGCCTTGATGAGTTGGAGGGACTTGTTCGTGATGGTTTCTTTCGGGTAAACCGGCAATACCTGGTGAATAGGAAAGCGATTATAAATGTATCTAGCCTGTTTTCTCGTAAACTATCATTGAGTGTATCCGTGCCGGTAAAAGAAAGTATTACCATCAGCAAAGAAAAGGCACCTCTTTTTCTTAAATGGTTGTCAGGGGAGGTGTAGTATTGTAATTCAAATACTCAAAATGCCGGGATGCTCACGTTGATGATATTTTCAGGCATTTTACAAAACACACCTCAGAACAAACTTCCTTGCACCAGCTTGCGGTCTTCCTCTTCAATAACATGCACCACACTTTTTTCAATATCTGTAATATGGATGACCTCCCATCCCTGCAAGGTCAGGTAATCCGATATTCTGGACCGATGGCATTGCCACCAGTTTGCCTCTGCGCACATATAAACAACTGTTTCGGTCTTCGCCAGTGTTTGTAGTATATCAATTCCCTTTCTGAATGCATCGGTCTCCATATAATTCTGGTATACCGAAAATGGTTTTGTTGTATCCTTATTGGTAATAGTGTTCTTAGGTATACGCCCACCCAACTCCGGATAATGCAGGTACTTTATATTGCTTTGTTCAAGCACAGCAGCAAGTGCCTTACTGTTAAATTGTGGTACCCATTTAGATCCGGGCATACTGCGTACATCAGCCAATGTACTGATACCAAAAGACCGCAGCATTTCTATAAAGAATGCTGCGGTCCTGTTTGAATGGCCTATTGTATATATCGTATGGTGTGCATTCATGCACTTATATCTTAACTAAAACTCAGCTGCCTCAAGCTCATGCTCTGGTTTCAGAGATTTTGGCTTGTTTACTGCAACAGGGTTCATCTTTATTATACCAAGTGTTTTAAACATCAGTACTATCGGGTATATCGGATCTACCTCGTGCCATTTCACACCAAAGTTTGCCCTTGTCGGGAATTTGTGGTGGTTGTTGTGGTAAGATTCACCCAACATCAGCCAATCTACATGAAAAAGGTTTTCAGAAGTATTGTTCATTTTGTAGTTGGTATAGCCATACTTGTGGGCATACCAGTTAATAACAGCACCATGCACGGGCCCCATTGCAAAATGTATCGGCAATAGTAAGTAACAGAACACGTTCGGTGCATACACTACATAGAATGCAGTATAAGCTATTGCAAAGCCAAAGCGCGATACCCATCCATGTGCAAACTTGTCAAAAGCAGGCCAGCTGGGTACACCCTTCAAAAAGCGGGGCTCTATACCATCATGGCTGTCAAATATGCCGGTGTAGATCGTTTTGGTTTTCCACATCATATCCATCAGGTTCTTAGAATAGCTGGGGCTGTGTGGGTCTTTTTCAGTGTCGGTAAACGCGTGGTGCATACGGTGCATAATAGCATATGCACGTGGGCTCAGGTAAGAAGAACCCTCTGTAAGCCAGGTAACAATGAAAAAGAATTTTTCCCATCCCTTACTCATTTTAAAAGCGCTGTGTGCGCCATACCTGTGTTGAAAAAACGTTTGAGAAAAAAGAGACAAATACCAGTGCGCCGCAAAAAAGATCAATATCGCCATGAAAAAATAAATGTATAGTAGCTTCGCTACAGAATATTTAAAGATATAAAGTGCGCAAAAATAAGCTTTTTGTTGTCTATATAGTCACTAAATTGTCTATTAAGTTATTTTTAATTTTATATCGACATAGTGCATCCTGTTTATTTAGGCTTAAGTAATACATCCGTAGTGCTGCCTGCCGGCATGTCTCAACCCCCAATCGCAAATCCTATTGTTAAGCACAAAGAACCCTCTAATTATTTTGATACATTTTAAATTGCAGTATTCTTATTTTGGTCAATAAAATATTCATATCCCTCAACATTAATTTACCTTTGCGCGTTATTACCACACCAGTTTTATGATGAATGCACGTTCTCTAGTTAGTTTAGTATCCATATTATTGCTTGCCTCTTGCGCCAAGACTCGTGTTTCAGAACACGCCGATTGGGGGAAGTATTACCAGGCACAAGGCATCAAGAATGCCTGTTTCATATTGCGCGATAACAACCACGAAGCCATACATTATTACAATAAAGACCGTTGCATCCAGCGCTTTCTTCCTGCATCTACTTTCAAAATATTCAATAGCCTTGTTGCGCTTGAAACTGTTGTAGCACCAGACGATCAGCTTATAATAAAATGGGATGGGGTAGCGCGCCGTCCCGATTGGGATAAGGATATGAACATGCGCGAAGCATTTAAAGTAAGTTGCGTTCCCTACTACCAGGAAATAGCACGCAGGATAGGCAAACAAAGAATGCAGCACTACCTGGATACAACTAAGTATGGCAATGCAACCATCGGTGGCGCAATCGATACTTTCTGGCTCGATAACTCGTTGCAGATATCAGCCGATGAGCAGGTAGGCTTCCTGAAAAGAATGTACTTCAACGAGCTCCCGTTTTCAGAACGCAGCCAGCGCATAGTGCGCAGCATGATGTTGCGCGAAGAGACTCCCGCCTACAAACTATACTACAAAACCGGTTGGGGCGTAAAGCCCGACAACCAGCGCATACTTTGGGTGGTTGGCTTTATAGAAAGGATACAGAATGTAAAGGAAGACAAAGACGCCATGAATAAAAGCGATGTGCGCCTGTATCCATATTTCTTTGCCCAAAACTTTGATATAGCCGTTGGCGATACAGCCTCCAAAGACTGGACTAAGATCAGGATAGATCTGGTTCACCAGGTGCTGCAGGATTATGGTGCAATACCCAAATGAGACCATTGACTTACCGGCAGACTATCGCTGCACTATCAATCTTTTCGTAAGTGCACTTCCATCTTTAAGGTGGAACACCACCAGGTAAACACCATCAACCATGTTGGTCACTGCAATTGTATTTGTAGGAGCAGCTATAGTTTGTATTACCCTTCCATCTATTGATAGTACATTTAACGATAAGACATTGTTGACAGTATAGTGTACAACATCTGTTGCTGGGTTGGGGTAGAGCTGTACTTCATTTGCAGCTGTAACAATGGGTACGGACGCTGCCGGTACTGTATCGCAAATGAGTACCCCCGGGGCTTTAAGCTGACCAATTACACCATCATGATAACAACGTAAGAAAGGAGTTGTGGTTTCGGAACTGACATTTGTAGAGGGCACTAAAAAATTACTTGTCCATCCAATATTCATAATGATCACTGAACCATAGTTTGGATAGGTGATGCCATTTGTTTCCAATATGGGTAATGTAAACCCATTAATAACTGTATCGCCAGTCCTGATGATGGTTTGTGGCAGTGTATCAAATGTATTGTTGGTATTAGCGAAATCAAAGTAATAGCCTATAACAGGCATTATTACTTGTGTTCCGGTTGCCCAGCCAAAATCGTACAGCAGCTGCCAGTGCTGCGATGGATTGTTTACATGCACCCATATTTTTAAAGAGTCCCTGTATGCAAAGTATTGGACGATATTTTTTTGTATAAACATCCTGCAGGTTTTCCCTTCCACCACGGTATCAACATTTGCTACGTCCCAGAATTGTAAGTATGAATCTGGTACAGTTGCATCTGTAATATAAGTCTGATTGCTCCAGTGCGCTCCATGCGGTGCAAATTCGGGCAATGCAGATTGTGCATAGGAATAGGTAGAGAGAAGTGATAAAAGTGCAATAAGAAAGTATTTCTTATTCATAAAGTACGGTCGTAAAGAACAGTGATATAGACTATACAAGACAATCTATATCTGCGAAAGGTTGGTGAAGCTATAGAACAACTTTTTTCTTTGCCCGTTCCTTCACAAAATACAACACTACGCCCATAGCTATAATCCCCAGCGCTATACTTATAAAATGCCAGCCACTGCTCACCAGTATAAACAGCCAGATGATAATAGAAAGAACCGCTGGCCACGGGAACAAGGGCATTTTATAAGGCCTGTGCTCATTAGGTTTCTCCCGGTGCCAGATGATCAGGCCTATTGCTTGCATGATGAACTGTACCAATATGCGCATAGTGATTATAGCAGTAATTACTTCTCCAAGCCTGAATAGCAAGCTAAATACAAAAGCCAGCCCCCCAATTGCCAGTAAGGATACATGTGGGAAATGCAGTCGCTTATGCACCTTCGCAAACACTGGGAAGAAGTCCCCGTTCAGCGCAGCGGCATAAGGTATTCGCGAATAGCCAAGTGTTGCAGCAAACAAAGAAGACATAGCTATAGCCAGTATCAGTACTGTAGCTACACGCGCCACCTGCACATTGTAAATAGTTTCAAAGTAGGTACTCACTACAAAAGGAGATGCTGCTATTTGTTTCCACGGCAGTACCCCTAGCACTGCGATCTGCATACACAGGTACAGTACAGCTATACCCGTTATAGATATAAACATGCTGCGGGGTATATTCACCTCAGGGTTTTTAATTTCGGCCCCCAGGTGGCACACATTGTAATACCCCAGGTAAGAATAAACTGCTTTTAAAGAGGCTTGCCCCAGCGCTACGAAGAACAGTGAAGAAAGATTGAAGCCATCAGCATAGTTAAAAGCCTGCGTCATATTAAAATGTCCTATTGCAGACAATACCAGCCATATTATAGTACTGCCTGTTATTAGCCAAAGTACTACCGATAGTTTGCCTATACTTTTTATATCTCTGTACAGCATGGCAACAACAAGTATCACCATAGCTCCGCTCACTGTCTTCTGTGCTATTGCACTAAGAGGCACCAGGTAAGTGAGGTATGCAGAAAAGCCTATCGCCCCGCTTGCTATCACTAATGGTGCCTGTATGGTGGTTTGCCATACAAAGAGAAAGGGGAGCATCTTGCCCCAGCGTTTATGTCCATATAGTTTTTGTAGAAACACATAGCTGCCTCCTGCCTCTGGCCACTTGGCTCCTAGTTCAGCCCACACCATTCCATCCATATAGGCAAGGAAGGCTCCCAACAACCACGCAAGTATGCAAGCCGGTCCCTGCATAGCTCCCACAATGAAAGACAGGGTTACAAACGGGCCAATACCCACCATATCTATCATATTGATAGCCGTAGCCTGCGTAAGCGATAAAGACCGTTCTAGCTTTTTTGTATCTGTGCTGCCTGTAGCCATTGGGCGCTAAAGTTATTCGTTATGTCCGTAATGTAATAATCGCTTAGGATAGGAGTTGTCTATATGTGCATGCTTAACCCTTTTGCTTTGCGCCTCAACGTCATCCTCTTTGTCTGAATATCGCATTGCCGCGTTATCTTTACCCTCATGAAAAAAATAAGCAGCCTGCATGCAGGAATAAAGCTTGTCATCAGTTTGGTAGCAGGTATTGTCTGCTTTCTCTTCTTGATGCCGGTACCCATGGGGTTTATAACTCGTCTTATGATAAGCTGGGAAACACTTTGCATTTTTTTTATTATCCTGAGCTGGATCACCTTTTACGTGTTTAACCCCAGGGATATACGGAAGCTGGCAAAAGTACAGGACGAAAGTCGGGTGGCAATTTTTATACTCGTACTTATCGCTATACTATCCAGTCTTTTGGCCATTATTATATTACTGACGAATAAGAACCCAGGTGGAATAGAACATAAAGAAATAAGAGCAGCTATTTATATCTCTGGTATCGTTTGTTCGTGGTTCCTGCTGCATACCATGTTCGCACTACGGTATGCTCACCTCTATTATTCGAATGATGAAGATACGCCCGAAGAGCATGCAGGGGGTCTCAATTTCCCCGATGAGGAAATGCCATGCTACATGGATTTTGCTTACTTTTCATTTGTCATCGGTATGACATTCCAGGTATCGGACGTTACTATAAATTCCCGTCGCATTAGGGCTATCGTTTTGCTTCATGCCTTGTTGTCCTTTATGTTCAATACAGTGATCGTAGCCCTCACCATCAATGCCCTGCTCGACTTAAAAGGATCATAATGGATGTGGACTATATAATTGTAGGGCAGGGCATATGTGGCACATTTCTCAGTTACTATTTAATGCAGCAAGGGGCTGCAGTCTTGGTCATAGACGATCCAAAGCCAAACACGGCCAGCAAAATGGCTAGTGGTATCATAAATCCCGTAACCGGCAGGCGTGTAGTGCGCACCTGGATGATAGAAGATTTGTTGCCATTCGCATGGGATGCATATACAGCTTTGGGCAACCAACTAGGTAAGCAATTGATAAGGCAGTGCGATATCCTCGACTTTCATCCCACTCAACAGATGTATGATGCTTTCGAGGCCCGTATAGCTGAAGGCGACACATACTTGCAGCGTCCATCAAATGAGCGGCCTTGGCAGCAATTGTTCAACTATAATTATGGTATCGGGCAAATAACCCCTTGCTGGCTCACAGATATAAAAGAACTGATAGATGCATGGCGTAAGGCACTTGCCGAAAAGAATGCGCTGCATGAGTCTATATTTAGTTTAGAGCATCTTGTTGCATCGGCTAATGCAGTTACTTATAATGGCATAAAAGCAAAAAAGATCATTTTTTGCGATGGCGTGGCTGGTCGCGATAATCCTTTTTTCAACCGGTTACCATGGTCACGCGATAAGGGTGAATTTCTGATCGTATCCATACCTGGCCTTCCGCAAAACAACATATACAAACAAGGCATCACAATAGCCCCTTACGGCGAGGGCACATTTTGGGTGGGAGCAACCCACGAGTGGAATTTTACAGATCTTTCAATAACCCCGGCCTATCGCAGTAAAGTGGAAGAGCAACTCAATTATTTTCTTAAGATACCCTACACTATACTAGGTCACTTTGCGGCAGAGCGGCCCGTAAATCTTGAGCGGAGGCCGTTTGTTGGCTTACATCCTTTACATCCGGCTATTGGTATCTTTAATGGTATGGGCACCAAAGGTTGCTCACTGGTGCCTTATTTTTCTCATCAGTTTGCACAACATCTGGTACATGGTGATCCCCTCTTGCCTGCTGCTGACATTTCTAGGTTTAAAGGCATTTTAAGCAGGTAACTAGTCCTGCAAAGTGATTACACAATTGGGCGCTATAATATGCATCGGCCTGTCTATAGTAGGAAAGTGGAAATGAAATTTATAAAACGTCAAGTGTTTATCGCACCATAATAGTAGTTACTACTGTTTCTTTAAAATACTCATTAATGTTTATTACTAGTTGTTCCCTGCCTAGCAATAGTTCCTGCTTTAGGGCTGCAACATCTGTATATATGGTAAGGGTAGTGTCCTTCATATATATATTGCGTGTGTAGCGTGCTATGGTCTTGCCTACTATGGCTTCCCATTCGTCACGCATACGTACTTCGTTTACCTTTGGCTTCCAGTTGCTTTTTTCCAAAAGCAAATTAAGCGCCTCTCCTATACTATACGAGCCCATCGCATAAAGTTAAGAAAACAGGCCGTTACTTGATTACACAATAACAATATGGAGTGCAGTTAATTTATTATTTAGTTATTGCTTAAAGCTGAACCCATATTCAGCCACCTTTTTTACAGCGATCCTTCATCGCCTGCAAAAACCAGTGGCCCACAATCAGGGAACCAATACGCAACACGCAGCAGAGCTTCTTTAAATCTGCGGAGCAATTGATTTAAAGTGGCCTTTACTTTTTTTATCGTTTCTTTTTTGGCCAAGCAAAAAAGAAATGAAGGTTCTCGCAAATACTATATATAAGGCAATATGAAAGCGAAATGTTACCTATCTTATTAATCATCTAAAATGCCTTCTTTTTAATGTTTAAAACGAAATGAGTATATTTATAGAGAATTCAACAGCTTCACATTCAAAAAATAAATCTACAACGACCTCCTTGTTACTTTCTGCTTTCTACTAATTTATTTTAGTAAATGGATTTTTTGATAAAAGTTTTTATTATCTTTGCACACTCGAAAAAGTGTCGTTTATTAAAAATTTAGATTCAAATGTCTCATTTTACAGCTGAAAAAAAGGCGAACATATTTAAAGATTTTGGTGGAAATGCTACCAATACAGGTTCTATCGAAGCACAGATAGCTATGCTCACAGAGCGTATCAACCATATTTCTGCTCACCTCAAGACCAACAAAAAGGATTTTTCTACCAATCGCGGCCTTATGTCGATGGTAGGACGTCGTAAACGCCTCTTGCAATACCTGAGCAAAAAGAATCTTACTTCTTACCGCTCGCTCATCGAAAAGCTTGGTATCCGTAAATAATTGCCTTCTGGCACCTATTCCCAACTATTACTTAGTTGGGAATAGTTTTTTTTGAACATATTAAAATATTGATTTATGACTCCTAATCCCATATCCGTATCCTTTAAGTTGGGAGACGGACGCGAAATATCCATTGAAACGGGCAAAATGGCCCGTCAGGCAGATGGCTCGGTTGTAGTACGCATGGGCAATTGTATGTTGCTGGCTACAGTTGTTGCCAACAAAGAGCCTAAACCAGGACAATCTTTCTTCCCGCTTACTGTTGACTATCAGGAGAAATTTGCTTCTGCTGGTCGCATCCCGGGTTCGTTCTTCAAACGTGAAGGCCGCCTCAACGATTACGAAATATTAATATCACGTCTTATAGACCGCGCGCTTCGTCCACTTTTCCCAGACGATTATTTGTGCGAAGTACAGGTTCTGGTAACGCTCATTTCTTCAGATCCTGAAGTTATGCCCGATGCCTTGGCTTGTTTGGCTGCCTCTGCAGCGCTTGCTGTTTCTGATGTACCTATTCAGGAGATCATTTCAGAAGTGCGTGTTGCACGTATCAATGGTGAATTTGTAATTAACCCATATCGCACTCAGTTGAAGGAAGCTGATATGGATTTCATCATTGCTGCTACCAGCAAGAATATTATGATGGTAGAAGGCGAAGCTAATGAGTGTAACGAAGCCGATGTACTGAAAGCGATAGAAATAGCGCACCAGGCAATACAGGTACAGGTGAAGATACAGGAAGAGCTGCGCGATAAGAAAGGTGTTGCTGGCAAACGTGCATTTGTGCTCCCTTACCTCAATCCTGAACTGGAAGCTAAAATAGCTGCTTTCGCTACAGAAAAAATATATAATGTTTCCAAAGCTGCTTTAAGCAAGCACGAACGCGGAGATGCATTTAGTGCTATTAAAGCTGAATACAAAACGTTACCTGAAGTTGCAGAAATGGCACCTGAAGATGCAGCCTTGATAGGCCGTTATTTTCACGACCTGGAAAAGAAAGTGATCCGCAACATGATGCTGGACGAACGCGTACGCCTTGATGGCCGTGCACTCGATCAGGTACGTCCGCTTACTATGGAAACAGATGTATTGCCTTCACCACACGGTTCCGCATTGTTTACTCGTGGCGAAACACAATCATTAACTACTGTTACTTTAGGTACTAGCGACGATGAACTGTTGGCAGAAACTGCTGCAACATCAGACTACGTAAAGTTCATATTGCATTACAATTTCCCGCCATTCTCTACGGGCGAGGCAAAGCCAATGCGCGGTGTTGGCCGTCGCGAAGTGGGTCATGGTAACCTGGCAATGCGCTCATTAAAGAAAATATTCCCTAAGAACGATTATCCATACACAGTACGTGTGGTGAGCGATATTCTGGAGTCAAATGGTTCTTCATCTATGGCTACTGTTTGTGCAGGTTCACTTGCGCTTATGGATGCAGGTGTGCCTATGCCAAAGCACGTAAGTGGTGTGGCAATGGGTCTTATATCTGGCGAAGAAGGCAAGTTTGCAGTTCTTACAGATATATTGGGCGACGAAGATCACCTGGGTGATATGGACTTTAAAGTAACAGGTACCCGCGATGGTATCTGTGGCATACAGATGGACATTAAGGTAGATGGCCTGAGCCACCACGTAATGACAGCTGCACTGGAACAAGCCCGCAAAGGCCGCCTGCATATACTCGATGCTATGTATGAAAATACACCGGCATACCGCAGCGAACTGAAACCACATGCACCACGTATCGAGCAGATCATCATCGAGCGTGAGAACATCGGTGCTGTGATAGGCCCAGGCGGTAAAATAGTACAGGAAATACAAAGGGAAACCGGCACTACTATCAGTATCGAAGAAGTGAATGACAAGGGTGTTGTTAAGGTATTCTCTTCTAATAAGGAAAGTATCGATAAGGCAATGCAATGGATCAAGGGCATAGTTGCTATGCCTGAGGTTGGCGAAACTTATGAAGGTACCGTTAAGTCTGTAATGCCTTATGGTGCGTTTGTTGAGTTCCTGCCAGGCAAACAAGGCTTGCTGCACATATCAGAAGTAAGCTGGAAGCGCCTCGATACACTGGATGGTGTGTTGAAGGAAGGTGATAAAATAAAGATCAAGATGGTAGGTACCGATCCTAAAACTGGTAAATTCCGCTTGAGCCGTAAAGAGTTGATGCCTAAGCCTGAAGGTTATGTAGAGCCTGCTCCTGGTGAAGGTGGCGACCGTCCTGAAAGGGGAGATCGTGGTCCTCGCCGTGAAGGTGGTGGCGATCGCGGCCCTCGTCGCGAAGGTGGTGATCGTGGTCCTCGCCGCGAAGGTGGCGATCGTAACGATCGTGGTCCTCGCCCTGAACGTAACGATCGTCCAGAGCGTGCTGAACGTCCAAGACAAGAAAATAATGAAAATGCTCCTGCAGCAGCAACTGAAGAAAAACCACAAACATCAGCACCAAAAGCTGATGACAGTGATGCAGATATGATGCTGTAATAACAAAATGATCTTTATGCAAAGCCCGTCTCGCTGAGATGGGCTTTGTTATTTTATACCAATATTGAACAACTATACTGCTGGTTGCATAAAAATGTGCAGAGAATAAAAACAGCATACGGTAGGGGCTGGGCTTGTCCCTGCCCTCACACAAGGGATTCCCTTCATACCGGAAATAGGTCTTTGTACATTTTATGAGACGAACCTGTATAATACCATTTGAGCATCTAAATGAAGTACTTATCGTTTGATGCAACAACTCCAGCATTCATGCTGGGGACTAACTAACAACACACATTTTGGCTTTAACCATGACTAATTTTGAAGTTCAAATAGTATTACATCATTACGGTTTCACCGTTTTCCGTACATAGTACGCTATGCTGTCTGGGGAGTTAGACAGGCCTGCAAGGTGAGGCCCATGTATTCTATAAAATGTCTTTGGCTCATGAGCACGCGCATATAATTGTTGTCCCATCCTGAAGGGTACGATCTCGTCTTCATCGCTTTGGATGATGAGCATCGGCTTATGATATTTTGCGATCGCTTTTAAGGCGCTGTGTTTTTCCTTTATTAACGCCTTTGCTATAATGCCCAGCTTTGTTAGGTGGGCTCCAATGTCTTTTCTTGATGTCGGAGCACCTTCAGTTATTACTCCATCAATTAGCGACTCGTACTTTTGAGCGAGCGGAATCGCCGTATATCCACCATAAGACTGGCCATATATAGCTAACGATGTGCCTTGTACATCCTTACGGCTGTGTAGGTATTGCAGGGCCACACCGGCATCGTTCCATACATTCTTCCAGGTTGCTTTCCCTTCAGAGAATCCATAGCCACTATAATCGATGACGAATACCTGCATTCCCCTTTTTGCAAATTCAGCTGCACCCAGGTATTCGGTGAGTATATTACCTCCATTGCCATGCAGGAGCAGCAACGTTATATCTGGTTGGGCTTTTGCTGGTTTTAAAAACCATCCGTTTATCTTATGGGTTTTGTCTTTATTGTCAAGTACAGCACTCTCTATTGTGTAATCCTGCGCAACTGGCGTGCCGGTTTTTGTTGTGAATGTAGGCTGGTGATTTACACCAAAATGCATAACCATAATAGTATCACCCCGGCCGTTTTTCAGGAATGCCTGCTCCTTATTGGCTGGTACTTTTTCCGGCCTCAGAAACTGGTGATTAAGGGCACATGATGTGAGCACACATACCAGCGTTAACGCTACAACATGTTTGATCTGCATAGTAGTAAACTTTGTAACCGTTAAAAGATGTTATTCCAATATTGGATAGTCAATAAAACTAAGGAACGTATTCAAATGTTATAACCCTGGCTTTCAAGCCAAGGTGCATACTACAAAATATTTTGGCTTTACTCATCACCTGATTTATATGTAGTTAGTAGGAGTGCCTTTAACTACCCGGTGTATAAGTACTCACATCCTTTGCAGTGATCACCTTGTCCGATAGTATGATCAGGCGTTCAACAACATTGCGCAGCTCGCGTATATTCCCTGTCCAGTTATATTTTTTAAGGGCTGCTATAGCAGCGGGTTCTACCTCTTTTACAGGTTGCTTGTATTCCTCGCTTATCTCTTTCATAAAGTGTTCTACCAACAGCGGTATGTCTTCCTTACGGTCGTTTAGCGATGGTACATGCACCAGTATTACACTCAATCTGTGGTAAAGGTCAAGGCGGAATTTCTTTTCCTCTACTTCTTTTAGTAGGTCTTTATTGGTTGCAGCAATCACACGCACATCCACCTTTATTTCCTTATCGCCGCCTACACGGGTTATCTTGCCTTCTTGCAGGGCACGCAGCATTTTGGCCTGTGCATCGTGGCTCATGTCTCCTATCTCATCCAGGAACAGTGTACCACCCGATGCCTGCTCAAACTTGCCAATACGCTGTTTAATAGCTGATGTAAAAGACCCCTTTTCATGGCCAAAGAGTTCGCTTTCTATTAGCTCAGAGGGTATAGCTGCGCAGTTCACCTCCACCATTGGCCCGGCTGCGCGGTTGCTCAGCTCGTGTATTTCCCTGGCTACCAGTTCCTTACCTACTCCATTCTGCCCGGTTATCAATACACGTGCATCTGTAGGCGCCACTTTTTTAATGGTGTCTTTTATTTTCTGTATAGCAGCGCTCGCGCCTATCATTTCATAGCCGCGGGTTATGCGCTTGCGTAGCTGCTTGGTTTCTGTTACCAGGCTCTTCTTATCCATAGCATTGCGTATGGTTATAAGCAGCCTGTTCAGGTCTGGCGGTTTAGATATATAATCAAACGCACCTTTCTTCACTGCATCCACAGCAGTTTCAATATTCCCGTGTCCCGATATTACTATGAATGGTACATCAGGTTTTTCTTCATGCGCTATTTCAAGCACTTCTATGCCATCCATTTTCGGCATTTTTATATCGCAGAGAATACAATCGTAGCTGTTCTCTTTTATCTTTTTTACTGCTTCTGCACCATCAGCTGCTTCATCTACCGTAAATCCTTCAAATGTAAGTATCTCGTTCAGTGTGCGGCGTATCGCCTTCTCGTCGTCTATTACCAGTATGCTTTGTGCCATCGCTTAGCTCTTTTTCTGTTCTCCTTCTTTGTAATTTATTTTTTTCATTTTGCCCTGCTCATCATACATCTTCCACACACCTACTTTTATATCATTTTTATACTCGCCTTCTGCTTTTATTTTGCCGTTTGCATAGTATTCCTTTGCAGGGCCTGTATGTACACCCGCTATATAAGTGTCAGTAGCCTCAAGGTTGCCGTTTTCGTTGTACGATTTTGTTGCCCCATCCATCTCTCCATTCTTGTAGTTATACTCAGCAGCCACCTTCTGGCTTTCATAGTACCAGGTGGCCTTACCTTCACGTTTGTCATTTACATAGTTACATTTCTCCTTCACGTTGTGTATCAGGTACCAGCTGGTATATTGGCCATTCTTCGCTCCTTTTTTGTAGTAGGCTTCTTCTGCTATAAATGCGCCCTTGGCAAATACCCTGCGTGGGCCATCTAGCAGGTCGTCTTTATATTGTTCTACCAGGTTGGTATATCCTGTAGCATCTATGGTTATGGATACCCCATTCTTTTTACCGGCATAATAGATCTCTGTAAGCTTAGGATAGCCTGTTTCTGTAAAGTAGGTAGTCTGCGCTCCTTCTTTAACACCATTGCGTGTACTGCCGGTAAACATCAGTTCCCCCTTTTCGTTGTTAACTATCATATAAACCAGTCCGTTCGATCCTGTCTGGGTAGTGGTGTCATTATGCTGGGCATATACAGGATGGAGGAAACAGCAAAAAACAATAAGTAAAAGGTAGCGCATGGAGTTTATTTTACAGGCCGTAATTTAATGAATAGTAGCAGCATGACAAGTAGTTCTGAAATTTTGTCAGTAATATAACAGGGCATTGTATTTGTTATAAGATACATGTACCTACATGTATTTAGGTGCCTAAAACTAAAAATTATGGCTAAAACAGTATTTCACGCTGCAGAAACAAGGGGTCATGCTAATCACGGGTGGCTCGATGCCCACCACACGTTCAGCTTTGCAGGTTATAACGATCCATCCAGGGTTCACTTCGGGGCAATGAGGGTAATGAATGATGATATTGTAAAAGGTGGCTTTGGTTTCGGCAAGCACCCGCACGATAATATGGAGATCATAACTGTGATACTCGATGGTGCGTTGGAACATCAGGACAACATGGGGCACAAGGAAGCCATACAGAACAACGAAGTACAGGTAATGAGCGCTGGTACCGGTATAGTGCACAGCGAGTACAACCACAATAAGGACAAGGATGTGAACCTTATGCAGTTATGGATTTTCCCTAACAAACAGGATGTAACACCAAGGTACGATCAGCGGAAATTTGATCCCCAGGACCGTATCAATAAGTTACAAGCGCTGGTATCTCCTATAACTAATGAAGATGAAGGATTGAAGATCAATCAGGAAGCATGGATATACCGCACCACCCTTGAAGCTGGCAAAAGTATAACGCATACATTGCATAGCAGCAATAGCGGTTTGTACGTATTTGTAATAAATGGCGCTGTACAGGTAAACGGACAGCAACTGAAAAAACGCGATGGGGTAGGAATATCCGAAACTGCCGATGTAACAATGTCTGCCGACGCTGAAAGTGATTTATTATTGATCGAAGTGCCCATGGAATTTTAATAAGGGTAGTGAAGCGGGCAATTTGATATATTTGGTAAAAGCAATGCGCTATGAAGGAATATACTAAAGATGGCCTCACCGTCATTTGGAAACCTGAGCAATGTATTCACTCTCGTAAATGCTTTAATGGGCTGCAAGAGGTATTTAACCCTGCACAAAAACCATGGGTAAATATGGAGGCAGCTACAAAGGAGCGTATTATGCAGCAAGTGGAACAATGCCCTTCCGGAGCGTTGAGTTATGTATTAGAAAAGCAAGAAATACTGTCTCCGGAAACCACTACAACAGAAAAAGTAATAGTTGAGGTGATGCCCAACGGCCCGTTGCTGGTATATGGTAACCTGGACCTAAAACACAAGGACGGCACTGCTGAGCATAAAAGTAAGGTAACGGCATTTTGTCGGTGCGGCCAGTCTGCTAGCAAACCTTACTGCGATGGCACTCATGCCCGCATGGGTTTTAGAGACGAGTAGTGTATATTTGGTTTGCATAAAAAGATGGTATTTTTTGGATAGACAGGAATTAATAGGATGGATAAAGCAGCGGCTGCTTGAGCCGCTGCCGGGAGTAGCTGCGCAGGAGTTAATGGCCGCACGGGTACTCCCAATGCCACTAAAGGTGCCTTCAAATGCGCGCGAGAGTGCGGTACTTTGCCTGTTGTTTCACAAAAATGGATTATTACATGCACTTCTTATAAAAAGGATGGCTGACAAAGGGGCACACAGTGGGCAGGTGAGCTTTCCCGGTGGCAGGCGCGACCCTGAAGATGCTGGCTTGCAGGAAACAGCGCTTCGCGAAATGTTTGAGGAGACTGGCATTGATGCTCCTGCAATTGAAATGTTGGGTGCCCTTACTCCGCTATATATACCCGTGAGCAATTTTATGGTTTACCCATTTGTCGGTTACACCAACCAGCCTCCACAATATAGTCTCAGTCACGCCGAGGTAGATTATGTGATGGAAATAGCATTAAAAGATCTCTTTGCGCCTGAAAGAAAAACAACCGTCGATGTCACCTCTCCTGCCATACCCGATACTATAAGACAAGTAAAGGCTTACCTGTTGCAGGATGGTACTATCATCTGGGGCGCAACAGCAATGATTTTATCCGAGTTGGAGGTAGTAGCAAAGGATATGATTTCATAATTCCCCTGATTGTCTTACTGACTTTTTCTTGTAATTTTTTTAAAAGGTACTAACCTTTACATATAACCCCTCGTCAGTTATATCACGGCTTAGTATGCGGAAGTATTTTCCGCTATTTCTTTCCCGTTAGATTTCCCTAACAATCTAAAACCACTATCAAATGTCCTATTATACAGTTTCGCGCTCCACGCCCATTCCCGCTATTATACAAACATGCACATACGCAGCCACCGCTGTGTACAGCAATGTATAGCCACTGTTCTATTTCTTGCATTCCACGTACCTGACCTGATTCGTTACCGAACACTATCCATTTTTTAAATGCTTAACCTGGAATTTTATGAAAAGAATTTGTACCTCTCGTACCGCCCTCACGGTACTTTTAATGCTTGCGTCATGGGGCTGCATCACCAGTAAAGCCATTGCCCAGGTCAACTGTACTATTACTATGTGGAATTATGGCCTTTATGAGGGGCCGGGATCTAGTTATGCTGCAGCTAAGGATATAACTATAGGTACAACAACGCCGATGTACACATTTCCTGGCCTCACCTCTTATCCTTCACCTTCATCTGGTGTAACTACAGCCGATTATACGGGTAGTGTCTCATTTGCCGTTACTGCCGGTACTACGGTACCTGTTTCAGTCGACATGTATTCATATTCCTTTCTTGGTATGTATGTAGACTGGAACAAAGATGGTGTTTTTAGTACGCCCCAGAACCCAAATAATTCTGCCAATAATAATACTATTGGTAATCCGTACGGTGAATTTATCAGTGGTGCTCTCTTCACTAATCCTAACTATATTTACCCCAGTACGGCTAGTTTTACTAGCGGTAATTTATACGTACCCGGTGGCGTAGCATCGGGTAATTACCGATGCCGTATTATTTATGGTTACAATTCCAGTTCTACTTTACCGCCTGCTTTGTATCAATATTCGTGTGGTGACTGGACTAGCGGAACTATATATAATTTAGGAGCACCCTATGGGGAGGGTGTTTCACTTGATGTTACAATTAATGTTACCAATCCAGCCAGCTGTTATCCACCATTGCCCCCAGCCTTAACTTCAGTTACAGCCGGTGCCGCTACTATAGGGTGGAACGCACCGAGTACTATTACTAATAACTACCAGTGGGTACTTGTACCTGCAGGTGGTACTGCAACGTCACCCTCTATTGCGTCAGGAACTACAACCAGTACCAGTACTTCAATAACTAGTGGTCTTTCTTCCAACACCAGCTAT